>Ga0182234_10007_pt1 | contig 147917 bp, 132 predicted proteins | sample hydfratesGB_TM_A_FD_145595 | JGI IMG/M metagenome (GOLD analysis project Ga0182234, IMG submission 145595) | Subsurface microbial communities from deep shales in Ohio, USA - hydraulic fracturing test GB_TM_A | ecosystem: Environmental > Aquatic > Deep subsurface > Shale gas/oil reservoir >...
ATGTTTGACTACGGAAATTCAGATGAAATGTTCAGAGAAAAGTTAAGTTTTAGTATCTAGAAATACTAAAGGTACAGGCTATTTTAAAAAAATCAAAAAAACCGTGCATTGCAACTTGCAATTCACCCAATTAGAAAACATTCTAATAATCCCTTGACAATTTAATTCAAATCACTTATTATATTTATAGAACTTAATAGTAATGATTACTATTACTAATAATTTAACAGGAGGAATTAATAATGAAAGATTACAAGAAAATGAACACCTATTTAGCAAACTTAGCAGTTTTAAACACAAAGTTACACAATTTACACTGGAATGTTGAGGGTAAACAGTTTATGCAGGTTCACAACTTTACTGAGGAACTCTATGATGATTTCTTTGAAAAGTATGATGAAGTGGCAGAAATCATGAAAATGAAAGGTGAATTTCCACTGGTAAAGCTGAATGAATATCAGGAAGCTGCGACAGTTGAAGAGTTGGATTCCAAAAAATATGGTGTAGATGAAGTATTAAATGAAGTTTTGGCTGATTTAAAAGAAATGAAAGAATTAGCAACAGAAATTAGAAATGATGCTGATCAAGCCGGTGACTTCGAAGTTGTTGGGGCCTTTGAAGATCATGTAGCAGGCTACAGTCAGAATATCTGGTTTGTAAGATCAATTTTAGCATAAATAATATTATAACTTGAAATAACAAAGCCAGGGAATATTCCCTGGCTTTTTCTGTCTTTATAGCTAATCAAAAATATTTTATTAGCCTTGATTAAATTTAATTTCTAATTTCTATACTCCCGGTCACTTCACTATCATCAGTTATTTCTGCTGATTCCTGGTATTCCTCACCTGCATAATAGATGTTACCCTCAACTGTTCCATTATAAAGTGTAAATCCATCTGCCTCTACAATAATATCTCCTACAAATGTTCCTGCCTGAAATCTTGTGTTCGGGCTTTTAATAATCATTTCAGGAGCTGTAATAGTATATCTATCTGTTATATTACGTTCATCATCCTGAGCATAGGCTGCGATTTTTCTATAGAGATCATTTTCTGAATTACCACCATTGTGGAATTCTCCTGCAACTGTTATTGTTTCTTCAAAAGTTAAATCATTCAATGTTGCAATAATCCAGCTGCCGTTAGAACCAATTGCCTCCCTAAAGGCTGCTTCTTCACTTACAATTGAGGCTGTAGTTACTGTATCAGCAGCCTGTTCTTCTTCAGCTGCCTGCTCAGAGCCACCAGAACATGCTGCAAGACCAAAAAGTGATAAAAGAACAATCAAAATTAGTATTACTTTTTTCTTCATCTGATATTACCTCCTAAAAAAATTATAACTTAGTTATATTTTAAGCAAGTTTTTAAAACTAATCTAATTGTCAGTCAGTAAACTTAGCCAGAACTTCCATTAACTCATCAATAACTTCATCGCCTTCCTCATTTTTTACCGCTCGCTGAACACATCCGTGTACATGTTTATCTAAAATTTTAATTCCAACCTTTTTCAATCCGCCCTGAACAGCATTAATCTGATGCAAAATATCAACACAATATTTTTCTTCATCTACCATTCTCTGCAGACCCCGAACCTGACCCTCTATTCTTTTAAGACGGGTAATTAAGTCTTTTCTGTCTAATTCGCATAATGAATTCATAAAAATCCTCCTCATATAATATAATTAGCGATATTAAAATATTTAAAAGATAAATTTGATTAAATAATTCCAGCCGATCAATATTAAGCTGGAATTATTATTTTAATCATTTTATTTGTAATCTGCCTGAACATTTTCTCTTCTTAATAAGTTAGCATTTGTAACTACACTAATTGAACTTGTAGCCATTGCCATCTCAGCAATCACAGGATGTAATAATCCCAGAATAGCTACTGGAATTGCAATTAAATTATAGAAGAAAGCCCAGAAAAGATTCTGCTTGATCTTCTTAAAAGTTGCCCGAGAAAGTTTTACAGCAGTGATTACAGATGATAAGTCACCGCGTACAAGGGTAATATCAGAAGATTCAATTGCAATATCTGTACCAGTACCGATTGCGATTCCAACATTGGCCTGAGTTAGTGCTGGTGCATCATTAATTCCATCGCCAACCATGGCAATAATTCCAAATTTAGACTGCAGTTCTTTCACCTTATCTACCTTGCCATCGGGCATAACTTCTGCCACTACATGATCGATACCTACCTCTCTAGCAATAGCTTCAGCAGTTCTTTTATTATCACCGGTAATCATTGCTGTTTTAAGTCCTAACTTTTTCAATTCTGCAATTGCCTTAACAGAATCTTCTTTTAAAGCATCTGCTACAGCAACAATACCCAGCATCTTACCATCTGCAGCAGCAAGCATTGCTGTTTTTGCCTCATTCTCCAGCCTTTTTAGTTCATCTTCAAAAGCGGCTGTATCAATTCCAGCTTCTTCCATCAATTTTCTGCTACCAACAAGTACTTCTTTACTATCAACTTCAGCTTTTACACCTTTACCAGTAACAGCATTAAAATTAGTAATTCTTCTTACTTCGATTCCTCTATCTTTAGCACCACGAACAATTGCTTCGCCCAGTGGATGTTCAGAACCGGCTTCTACGCTTGCAGCCAGCTGCAATAATTTATCCTGACTGCTGTTTTCTGCCGCAATTAAATCGGTCACTTCTGGTTTACCTTTAGTAATAGTACCAGTTTTGTCAAAGACAATAGTATGCACATCTTTCATTGTCTGAATAGCCTCTCCTTTACGGATTAAGACTCCGTTTTCAGCTCCAATACCGCTTCCAACCATTAAAGCAGTTGGTGTTGCAAGTCCTAAGGCACAGGGACAGGCAATAACTAATACAGCTATTGTAGCGAAAATTGCCAGAGTAACTGTTCCCAATTCAGGACTAACCCAGGGTAAGAAACTCTGAGCCCAGAAGCCAACCTCTCTAAAAGCATCAGGAAAAATCAGCCACGAAACAAAAGTAAGAGCTGCTATAATTAGAACAGTCGGTACAAAAATACCTGTTATTTTATCAGCAAATTCCTGAATGGGAACTTTTGTACCCTGAGCTTCTTCAACCATTTTAACTACCTGAGAAAGGAAAGTATCTTTACCAACTTTAGTAGCCTTAACCTTTATCAAACCATTCTGATTTACAGTTGCACCAATAACTTCGTCTCCCACTTTTCTTTCCACTGGCATTGATTCTCCTGTTGCCATTGATTCATCGACAGAAGTTTTCCCTTCTACAATTTCACCATCAGTCGGAATTTTTTCTCCCGGTTTGACCAGCATTATGTCTCCAGGCTGTACATCCTCTATTGCAACTTCTTTTTCTTCACCCTTTTCTATAATTGTTGCTGTCTTAGCTCCAAGTTCAAGTAATTTTCTAATCGCCTGGGAAGCTCTACCTTTAGCAGTCTCTTCTATATAACGTCCGGTCAAATGGAAAGCCATAATCATTGCTGAAACTCCGGCATAATTAGCAATCGGGGTAAAAAATACAGCCGGACCAGTAATAAAAGCAGCTCCAGTCCCCATTGCAATTAAAACATCCATATTGGCACTACCGTGACTAACTGCTCTGTAGGCAGTAACAAAAGTTTTACGACCAAAAATAAAAAGTGGTGGTATAGCTAAAACAATCATTCCTAAATTAAAAATCGTCATATTTGGCCAGGCAACTCCAAAAAACATCTCGGGAATCATCCAGAGCATAATTGGAATCGTAAAGGCCCAGGTACCCCACATTTTCTTTTTCGCTTCTTTTACTTTTCTCATGTCATCACTTAACTCATCTTCAGCACCTTCAGCAGAATTTTCTGCTTCCTCATCTTCAAAACGGCTGAGTTCATAACCAGAATTTTTTACAATCTCACGAAAATCATTTTTGCTTAAAACCTCTGGATCGTATTCTACTGTTCCTTTTTCTGTAGCAATATTTACATTAGCTCCATAAACACCTTCACTTTTATTTAAAGCTTTTTCAACAGCTGCTGAACAACTAGCACATGTCATGCCATCGATCCCAAAACTAACTTTTGTCTTTTCTTCTTTAACACCATAACCTGTATTTTTTACTATCTCTATTAATTTTTCTCTACTGCTTTTGTCAGGGTTAAAAGTAACATATGCCTTTTCAGCAGCAAAATTAACCTGTGCCTCTTTTACTCCGACAGCCTTATTTAAAGCTTTTTCTACTGTCTGAGCACAGCTGGCACAACTCATATCTGTTATCTTTAAAGTTATTTTCTTATCTGCCATGATATTCGCACCTCCATAATTATTGTTTCAAATCATTCTATTTTAAAAACCTTTAATCAGTTTTAAATTTAAGATTATTTTCCATTTTCTTTTTTTGTTTTTCCATCTCCACAGCAATCTGGAACATCATTTCCATACTGTTTCTCATTTGCTGAAGCCAGTTTATCAACAAACTTTTGCCACCAGCCTTTTTTATTTTTTCCCATAATATTTCCTCCTAAAGCATAACCTTTTTTTAATTAATTACTCTCTTTATTGTCGGCTGAAAAGAAGATATTTTTTCAAAATAAGAATTTAAAATTTTATTTGTTATACCCCTTACATGTATATTGAAATTAAAAATTTTTAAATTTACACAGTCTTTATATAATTATAGCCAGCTTCTTCAACAGCCGCTTTAAATTCGCTTTCTGCAACTTCCTTTTCCAATTCTACAACTGCTTCTCCTTTATCAGAATCAGCTGTTGCCGAAATAACACCATCAATCTTTTCTAATTCTTCTTTAGTATGCATTTCACAGTGCCCACAGGACATTCCTTCTATAATAATTGTTTTTTTCACTTTTTAACATCTCCTTTTTATACTTTATACGTGTAAGGGGTATAATTAATAATAGCATTACATATTCTTTTTGTCAAGTTTAATTTTTTTTTTTAGTTCAATTTCTTTTACAATATCAGACATCAGATTATTAACTTCGACCAATTCCAGACCCGCCTTTTTTATATTTTCTATTGTTCTGCGATTAATGTTAGCCCCCCAAGTGTAAAGGCTGACCCAGTTAAACCAGTCCATAAGTTTTCCTACCATTTTATTCTGGCTCCGCATATGCTCAAGCATCAAGATTCGACCATCTTCTTTTAAAACTCTTTTTAACTCTTTTAACCCCTTAATCGGATCTGGAACCGAACAGAATACACAGCTTGTAACAATTAAATCAAAGTAATTATCTTCAAATCTTAAATTTTGAATATCCATCTGCCAGAGATTTTCCCGCCAATCCCCCATTTTACCTTTTTCCATAAAATATTCCAGAGAATCATAAACAGGAGCAACTCTGTTATATCTTTTTTTAATTTTATTCTTATTACCCATAATTAATTCTCCTTTTTAAATACTACATACCCCTATTTAGTATCTTAAGTATAGTATAACACTCAGGATTAGTTCTGTCAAAAAAATATGCTTATTCCGCCCGGAACAAGCATAATAAGAATTGCTAAACAATTAATTTAATTATTTTTAATTAAAATTTTCTTTTGTCCCTGTAATAAAATCAGTCCTTCTTTCTGCAGTTCTGACAATTTTCTACTTAATGTTTCCTGAGTTGTTCCAATTAAATTTGCCAGTCCTTCTCGACTCAGGGGTAAATTTATTAAAATTCCATTATCTTTTTCTATACCACTTTCTCTGGCAAGTTCCAGCAGCAGCCGCATAGTTTTTTCTTTTGCATCTTCAAGAGCCAGAGACTGCAGTTTGTTTTCTGTTTTATTTAGCCGGCTGGTAATTGCTGATAAGAGTTTATAGGAAAGTTCTGGAGATGATTTAATTAATTTCTCAATTTCAGCTTTCGGAAGCAGACAAATATTACAGTCGCCAACCGCTTCTGCACTACTGCTTAACTTTTCTTCCTTAAATAAAACCAGTTCTCCAAAAAAATCTCCTTCATTTAGTAGTCTTAATATATACTGATTCCCCTCTTCATTACTTCGATATAATTTAACCAGGCCGGACTCAATAATATAAATATTTTTTCCAAGCTCTCCTTCCAGATAGATTAATTCACCTTTTTTAAATTTTTTCTGTTTAACCAGATTATTTAATTTAGCTATTTTATCATGATCCAGATCAGAAAAAATTGGTACTTTTCTCACACATGATTCGTGCTCACATTTTTCCATACTATCACCCTTTAATATTAATTAGGTACCTGCTTTCTCCATTTATTATAACTTTATAGTATAATTTGGGCGAAAACAGATACCCTTTATTATCTATTTAGTCCTTTCTACCTTATATCCTGTTTTTGCAACCGCTTTTTTTAAATCTGCTACTTCTATTTTTTCTGAATCGTATTCTACATTGGCTTTACTGGTTGTATAATGAACATCAGCTTTTTTGACTCCCTCAGTTTTATTTAAAACCTGTTCTATTTTATTTGCACAGTCAGGACAGCTCAGTTCTTCTAAATAAAGTTTAATTTTTTTCATTTTTATTACCTCCAAATTTTATATTATGGTTATTCCTAAAATATTTCTTAAGCCTAATTTCTTTAATTAACTTAAACTTTCATTTTTATTCAGTACTATATCTTAATAAACGCATAGCATTAAAAATTACAATTAAAACACTTAACTCGTGAACCAGCATTCCAGAAGCCAAAAATACTTTCTGACCTAAAACCCCTGCCAGCAGAGCAAAAACTACCAGAACAGCAAAGGCTACATTCTGCTTTATATTTCTATTTGCGGCTTTACTCAGACCTACAGCATAAGGTAATTTGTCTAAATTATCTGCCATCAGAGTAATATCTGCTGTATCAATTGCAGCATCTGTACCGGCTGCTCCCATGGCTATCCCAATATCGGCTGTTACTAAAGATGGGGTATCATTAATTCCGTCTCCTACCATGGCAACTTTATAACCTTCTTTTTGATATTCCTCTACTGCTTTTACCTTGTCTTCAGGTAACAATTCTGCTTTATAGCCGTCAAGATTCAGTTCTTCAGCCACAGATTCTGCGATTCTTTCATTATCTCCAGTTAACATTACAATTTTTTTGATACCAACCCGCTTTAATTTTTCTGCTATCTGATAGGCATTTTCTCTTGGTCGGTCAGCAATAGAAATTAAAGCTATAATTTTCTCAGCCTCTGAGACAACTACAACTGTTCTACCCTGTTTTTCTAATTTATTCTTCTTTCTTTCAATTTTTTCTGGAATTTTAATTCCCTGCTCTTTAAATAATCTGCTGTTTCCAATCATAATTTCTCTGCCATCGATTCTGGCAGTTACACCTTTACCAGTATGAGTTTCAAAACTAACTGGAGATTTAACGCTTTCTTTCAGTTCAGCTTCTGCTTTATTCTTGATGGCCCGGGCCAGGTGGTGCTCAGAATTAAATTCAGCTGCTGCAGCCAGTCTTAAAACCTCAGACTCACTTTTAGCATAAGTTATAATCTGATCAACTTCTGCTTCCCCTTTACTTAAAGTTCCAGTCTTATCAAAAGCAAGCAGATCAATCTCACCTGATTTCTCTAAGTACTCACCTCCTTTGATCAAAATTCCATTTTTGGCGCCATTACCAATTCCAGCTACAATAGAAATCGGGGTTGAGATAACAAGTGCTCCCGGACAGCCGATAACCAGTAAAGTTAGAGAAAGTCTGATACTGCCGCTGATAAAATAAGAAATTACTGAAAGCAGTATAATTCCCGGAGTGTAATACTTAGAAAAACGCTCCATTAATTTTTGAGTTGGGGCTTTTTCTTCCTGAGCTTCCTCCACCAGTTCTATAATTTTTCCAAAAGTAGTGTCATCTCCTACTTTTTCAGTTTTTATTTCCAAATATCCATTCTGATTAATGGTTCCACTAAACACCTCATCTCCCTTTTCCTTACGTACAGGTACTGATTCACCAGTAATGGCCGCCTGATTAATCTCACTCTCACCTTTAATTACAGTACCATCGACAGGTATTTTTTCTCCAGGTCTAACAATTACTTCCTCCTCAATCTCTACTTCCTCTGCCGCAATTTCCTTTTCTTTACCATCTCTAATCACTGTAGCCAAATTTGGTGCCAGATCCATTAAATTTCTAATTGCATTTCTCGCCTTAGCTGTTGTTCGGCTTTCTAAATAGGAACCAAAGGCAAAGAGAAAGGTAACAGCTGCAGCTTCCCAGTATTCTCCTATAATTACTGCCCCTACTGCAGCAATTGTCACCAATAAATTAATACTAATTACCTTCATTTTTAAAGTATTATAGGCACTGATCGCTACCTGATAGCCAGCAATAACCGCTGCAATTACCATAGCTGTCTTAAAAATTAGTGGATTATAATTTAAGAAATTGCTTAACCAGGCTAGTATAATTAAAATTCCTGATATAATAACTATTTTTAGTTTCTTTTTCATCTCGAACAACCTCCCTGTTTAATTTGTAAGACCAGTATAACTGTTTTTTAAAAGGTCAGCTATGATATAAATCATATTTTACAAAAAAATCCCCAGCCAACTTCAAAATTTAAATCTGAAGTTAACTGGGGTTATGGATATTAATTAATATTCTTTTTTTATTTATCTATCCTGACTAAATTTAAAACTTGAGTAATTTGGCGTTAATAGCTACAATAACTGTACTCATTGACATCAGAATTGCACCCACAGCAGGAGAAATCATAATACCAAAACTGGCTAGAACCCCTGCAGCAAGTGGAATTGCAAAAGCATTATATCCTGTAGCCCAGAATAGATTTTGCAGCATCTTTTTGAAGGTTAAACTACCAAAGTCAATCAGTTTGAGTACATCAAGTGGATCACTTTCAACCAGGATTATATCTGCTGTTTCGGCAGCCACATCTGTACCAGAACCAATGGCTATTCCAATATCAGCTTTTGCCAGTGCTGGTGCATCATTAACTCCATCACCAGTCATTGCTACAAAATCACCCTCTGCCTGCAGTTCTTCCACTTTCTGCTGTTTCTGATCAGGTAGTACTTCAGCAAAGAAATCAGTCAGACCGAGTTCATTACTTACATATTCTGCAGTTTTTTGATTATCTCCGGTCAGCATCTTAACTTTAATTCCTTTGTCCTTAAGTTTTTTGACAACCTCATAAGAACTTTCTCTAATCTGATCAGCCAGTCTAATCATCCCGACTAATTTGTCATTTTCTAACAGAAAAACTTCTGTAAATGGACCTTCCTTTAAAGCATCATTCGGTATTTCTATATTATTTTCTTCCAGATAACCTGGAGAAACGGCCTTCATATCAGTATTATTAATCTTTCCAATCACGCCTTTACCTTTCATTATTTCAAAATCATCAACCTTAAGCAGTTTAACTTCATCTGTTTTGGCTTTTTTTACTATTCCATTTGCAATGGGATGTTCTGATTCCTGCTCTAAAGAAGCTGCTTTCTGTAAAATCTCTTCTTTATTATAATCATCGGTAAAAGTCTCAACTGCTTCAACTCCAAATTCTCCTTCAGTTAAAGTACCTGTTTTATCAAATAAAACTGTATCTATTTTACGGGCATTCTCAAAAGCAGTTCTATTGCGAATCAACAGACCATTTTTGGCTGATAGGGTTGTAGACACAGCTACCACAAGTGGTATTGCAAGTCCAAGAGCATGGGGACAGGTTATAACCATTACTGTAGCCATCCGTTCAATTGAAAAAGCTAAATCTCCCGTAATATATAACCAGCTGCCAAAAGTAAGAGTACCAGCAGTAATCGCAATCAAAGTCAGCCAGAAAGCTGCTCTATCTGCAAAATTCTGAGTTTTAGATTTTGCTGCCTGAGATTCCTTTACCATCTCAATTACCTGAGATAAGTAACTATCCTCACCAGCCTTTTCAATTTTAATCTTAATTGAACTATCCCCATTAACTGAACCTCCAATGACTTCTTCATCTTTTCCTCTCTCAACAGGTTCTGACTCACCGGTTAACATTGATTCATCTATATAAGAATCTCCCTCATAGATTACACCATCAGCAGGGACTTTTTCGCCTGGTTTGACCAGAACCTGGTCTCCTTTTTTAAGCTCTTTTATCTTAACTTCCTTGACTTCTCCATTAACAATTTTATGTGCCTGATCAGGCATTAATTTTGCCAGTTCCTCTAAAGCCTGCGAAGCACCCATTACCGAGCGCATCTCTATCCAGTGTCCTAAAAGCATAATTACAATTAAAGTTGCCAGTTCCCAGAAGAAAAATCTACCTTCCAGGCCAAATACAACCGCTCCACTGTAAAAATAAGCGACAGAAATTGCCAGAGCAATTAAAGTCATCATCCCTGGATTTTTATCACTCAACTCATCTTTAAGCCCTGTTAAAAAAGGCCAGCCACCATAGAAAAACATAACGGTAGAAAGTAAAAATAACAAATATTTACTACCTGTAAATTCCAGTGTATAACCAAAAAAGCTTTGAATCATAGGTGAAAGTACTAAAATCGGTGCAGTTATCAGCAAAGATATTTTAAAGCGTTTTTTAAAATCTTCAAGCATTTTCTGATGATCCATTTTTAATACCTCCTCATTCAACTATACCCCTGTCATGTATCTTAATCATAGTATAACACTCGGAATTGTTTGAGTCAAATCTGTCAAAAGATAAAATAACTCAATTTATAACAAAAAATTTATGATTAAACCCAAAAATAAAACCGCAATAAAGGTAAAAGCAATGAGCTTTTTAAATTTTCCATTCCCTTCCATCTCCATTTCGTTTGCTGAATCGCTGTGATGTTTATTAAACTTCTTTCTGAGAAAAACTAGCCATCCAGCCAGAAAAGCAAAAAACACATTTAAATAAAAAGTATAATCTATTTTAAAACGAGCAACTTCACTTACAACTCTCCCGCTGTCGGGCAATATATTGAAAACATCAAAGATTCCATTTAAGATAAGGGCTGTAAAAACAATGCTAATATACATAATTACAGCTATATAGAAAGCTACTTTTTTGCCATAATATTTAATATTTACTGCTACTAAGGGGGGGACCATCAAATCCGAATAAATAAAGCCCATTATTCCTGCAAATAAAACTCCATTATTATTCAAAATTGTAGCAAGTGGAATATTTCCCATAGAACCTATAAAAGTTAAGGCAGCAACAAAGGGAGCTACCATAGCATTTTCAACTGCTACAAGCCAGTCAGGCAGGGAGCCGGAAAGTTCAATCAAAAATATTTTATTCCATACTTCCGTTGGTACAAATACTGCCACAAAACCAGCTACAGTAAAACCAATTAAAATTTCTTCCCAGACCATTTCCCACTCACTTACAAAACTATTACCAACCATTCTCCAACCTTTTTTACTTTTCAATCTCTCTTTCCATTTAAAATCTTCTTTAATATCAGGGCCTTCTTTTTCAACCTTCTTTCTGGCCTGTTTTAACCATTTTTGGGGATATGTTAGTTTAAATAAAATACTGCTGATAATAATTAAAACTAGACCACCAATAATTTCTGCCGCTAAAAATTCCCATCCCAGAAAAATAAAAATTAAAATTCCAAGCTCTATCACAAGATTGGTAGAAGCAAACATAAAAGCAACAGCAGCTATAAAATTTGCTCCTTTTTTTACCAGAGCCCTTGCAGCTGCAAGAGCTGCAAAAGAGCAGGAAGAAGATGCTGCTCCAAAAATAGTAGATAGAGATATACTTTTAAAATTAGCTTCTCCCATATAACGGGTCAATTTCTCTTTCGGTATAAATGTCTGAATCATAGAGCTGATAAAATAACCTAAAATAAATGCCCAGGCAGATTTCCAGAAAAAGCCGAACGCTGTAATAGTTGCCTCTCCGTATAAGCTTAAGAATTCACCCATTATAACACCCTTTAATTTTTTATATTTATTTTTACTGAGGAATCTAGCCAGCTATAAATTTTTAAGCCTAATTTTTAATTTTTTCTCCTTAAGTTCAATTAAATATAATACATATGACCCTCACTTTTTTCTTTTTGCACTTCGCGAATTCTCTGTTTTAAATCAGCAAGGGTAATCGATTCCATTAAGTTATGCATACCTCTCTCCAGTCTTTGCCAGATCTCTTGAGAAACAGTCTTAAAAACTACTTCCTCACTCTGGTCATCCTGAATTTGAACTTCGGGAGCTATTTTCCCCTCTAATATATTCAAAATATCTGCCAGACTAATTTTTTCCGGTGGTCGATTTAATAAATATCCACCATGAGCTCCTCTGACACTTCTAATTAAACCGGCTTTTTTTAAATCAGCAAAAATTTGTTCTAAATATCTTTCTGAAATATTCTGTCTCTCTGATATTTTTCGCAGTGATACAGCTTCTGTGCCTGCATGGACTGCCAGGTCAATTAAAGCTCTAACACCATATCTACCTTGAGTTGAAATTTCCATTTTATCAACACCTCACAATGCATTTTAAATGATAAATCTAAAGATTAATGTTTATTATTTTACTAATCTAATTTTACTATAGCAGGAAATTTATATCAAATTAGACTTGACAATTCGAAAAGAGAAATATATAATTTAAACAATATATACGTTAATCCCTATAGATTTAATGTAGATTAGGAGTGGTTAAATGAATTTACTTAATATTAAAGACGTTAATAAAAATTTCAAACAGGAAAATGGCAGGCAATTAGAAGTATTAAGAAATATTAATTTAAAAATTAAAGAAAAAGAATTTATTAGTTTTATTGGTCCTTCTGGATGTGGAAAATCAACACTTTTAAATATTTTAGCAGGACTAATTCCCGTTTCTTCGGGACAGGTAATGATAAAAAATAAAATAATTCAAAATCCTGGTAATGATAGGGTTATGGTTTTTCAGGAAGCTGCTCTTTTCCCCTGGCTTACAGTTATAGAAAATGTTCTTTTTGGATTGAAAATAAAAAAAATAGATAAAAAAAAGGCATACCAAAAAGCTTTAGAACAGTTAAAAGCAGTTCAGCTTGATGATTTTAAGGATTCTTATCCTCATCAGCTCTCTGGTGGGATGAAACAGAGGGTAGCAATTGCAAGATCACTGGTATTAGATCCAGAAATTTTGCTGATGGATGAACCCTTTGGTGCTCTGGATGAACAAAGCAGATTAATGCTCCACCGACAGTTAATAAAACTCTGGCAGAAAACAGAAAAAACTATTGTCTTTGTAACTCATAATATTAGAGAAGCAGTAAAACTTTCTGACCGAGTAATTGTTTTTGGCAGTAATCCTGGTAGAATTATAGAAGAATTTAGAATCGATATTCCACAGCCTCGTGATAGAGAAAACTCTGCTTTAATTAGAATTGAAAATAAAATTCTAGATTTACTTGAAGAAGAAATTGAAAGCCGGGGTGAAAATACTTATGAAAAAATTGCTACCTAAAACTATATTTATTTTATTAATTCTTGCCGTCTGGCAGTTTTTATTTAAGTTAAACATCTGGCCTGATTTTCTTTTTCCCTCTCCTGGAATGGTAACTTCCACCTTAATAGAAGGGTTTAAAGATGGAACTTTTACTTTTGCTATCACTGCCAGTTTTAAAAGACTGCTTATTGGTTACAGCCTCTCTCTTCTCTTTGGGCTGATGTTAGGAGTATTAATTGCCAGTTTTCAACTGGTTGAAGATACAATTGGACCATTTATACTTGCCCTGCAGAGTGTACCAAGTGTTGTCTGGCTTCCACTGGCACTACTCTGGTTTTCAATGGGAGAACGGGCAATAATTTTTGTTGTAGTTCTCGGTGGAACCTGGAATATGGTGATTAATGCCAGTACAGGTATTAAAAATGTACAGCCTGTTTTAATTAAAGCTGCTAAAACAATGGGAGTTAACAAAATACAGCTCTTCTGGAAGGTAATTTTGCCAGCAGCTATTCCTCATTTAATAACTGGAATGCGCCTCTCCTGGGCTTTTTCCTGGCGAGCATTAATGGCTGGAGAACTAATAGGAAGTGGTGATGGTCTGGGTCAGATCTTAATGTGGGGCAGAGATATGGGTAATATGAGTCTGGTTATTACAGTCATCTTGCTCATTGGTTCGATCGGCTATCTCACAGACAATTTTTTATTTAAAAAAGCAGAAAAAGTAGTTCTCAATCGCTGGGGATTAAATAGTAAATAAATTAAATTTCAATATTTTTTAGTTAAAATCACCAAAGCTCTATTTTGTATATTTTATTAATCACAACTTAGCAATCAAAATTCATTAAATATTATAGCTTAAAAGGAGAATTCCAAAATGAAAAAAAGAAATCTTAAGAACAGTATTTTAGTCCTGGTAATTTTTAGTTTATTATTTTTGGCAGCAGCTGGAACAACAGCCGCTTCCGAACTTGAAGAAATAACTATTGGTTATTTCCCCAATATTACTCATGCACCGGCAATCGTTGGAGTTAGTGAAAATATATTTGTAGATCAGCTGAATGGAATTAAGATCAAAACTAAAATTTTTCCCAATGGATCTCTTTTCATGGATGCCTTAGCTACAAATCAAATTGATCTTGGCTATGTTGGACCCGGGCCAGCGATTAACCGCTATCTGCAGGGAGCAGATGTAAAAGCTCTGGCAAGTGCCAGCACAGGTGGAACAGTGTTGGTAACTCGAAAAGATTTTGAATATAATTCCGTAGAAGACTTAAAAAATAAAATTATAGCTACCCCTGCTCTGGGCTGTACGCATGATCTACTTTTTAGACAGTTAATTAAAGACAATAACTTAAATACAAATCGACGGGGAGGCAGCATTGATCACCGGGCTCAGAAACCAGCAACAATGGTTGGACTTTTTGCCACCAAACAGCTTGATGCAGCAGTTGTTTCCGAACCCTGGGCAGCACGGATGGAAGCAGATCTTGATTCTAAAGTGGTTGTTGACTGGAATCAGATGCCCTGGAACGGCAAATTGCCAGCAACCTTAGTTGTTTCAACTAGTGAATTTATTAAAAACAATCCAGAACTAATTGAAAATTTTCTTAAGGCTCATCAAAAAACAGTTGAGTATATAAACAATAATCCAGTTGAAAGCAGTAATATTATTCAGAAGCAAATTAAAGAAATAACCAGACAAAAATTATCTCTGGAAATAATAGAGCGTTCAATGAAGAGAACCAATATCACTTCTGAGCTTGATAGTTCTGTAGTTCAAAAACTGGCTGATCTTTCTGCAGAATTAGGTTTTATTAAGGGAGATTCTAATCTTGATGGATTTATTGATATCTCATATTTAAATAAAGTAACAAAATAAAAAATTTGTTATTACTCTATATTTTTGAAATAATATAGTTAATACTATAAAGTAAGGAAGGATAAAGATGAAGGTAGTAAATAAGATAACAGAATTAATTGGAGAAACTCCAGTTGTTAGATTACAAAAAATGGCCAGTAAAAACGATGCAGCTGTTTATGTTAAGTTAGAGTATTTTAATCCTAGCGGCAGTATTAAAGACCGTCCTGCTTTAAATATGATTAAAGAAGCAGAAAAAGAAAATAAACTAAAAAAAGGTGGCACAATAATTGAGCCCACAAGTGGTAATACAGGGATTGGGCTGGCAATGATTGCCGCAGCCAACGGTTATAATTGTATTATAATTATGCCTGATAGTGCCTCACAGGAAAGAATAAAGATTTTAAAAGCTTATGGAGCTGAGGTAGTGCTTACTCCTGCCCAAAAGCTGATGCAGGGGGCTATCGATAAAGCTCAAGAGCTGAAAAGAAAAATTGATAATTCTTTTATTCCCAATCAGTTTAAAAATCCAGCCAACCCAGCTGTTCATCAAAAAACAACCGCTTTAGAAATTTTAGAACAGATGAACGGCCAGCTGGATGCCTTTGTTGCCTCTGCCGGTACAGGTGGAACTATTTCCGGTACCGGAAATAAACTAAAAGAAAAACTACCTGAATTAAAAATTTATACTGTAGAATCAGAAAATTCTCGAGTTCTGGCCGGCGGTCAACCGGGACCTCATAAAATTCCTGGTACAGGACCTGGTTTTATTCCTCAAACACTGGATAGTACTATCTATGATAAAATTTATCATATTTCTGATTCTGAGGTAATAGAAACAACCAGAAAACTGGCAGCAGAAGAAGGCCTGCTTCTTGGACCTTCTTCTGGTGCAGCTGTCTGGACTGCACTAAAAGTAGCTAAAAATTTAGACCCCGAAAAAAAAGTGCTAGCTATCGCAGCCGACACCGGCCAGAGATACCTTGGAGGAGAATTTTTTAATTAAATATGCTCATTAAATAATAATAGAGCTTTTTTTCAATGCTGCAACAAATATTATTTACTTTAAAAAGAGACCAGTTAATAACTGGTCTCTTTTTCTATCTATAACATAAAGTTATCCAATATAAGATATTATTATTTTAGTATTGATAACAAATGATATATAATAATTTTAGAAGCTTTGTTTTGTGAATAATATTATAAATTAACTTAGAAAGAATTAAATTACTTACTTATTTTTTTGTCTTTATTTTTTGCTTTTATTTGCGAATTTTAGAACAAAGTTTAGGGGGTTTAAATTATTAATAATTAACAGGGAGGATGTTAAAAAAATGAAAAAAACAGAAAAAATTTTAGGATTTATAGCAATAATAATTGTTTTTGTTGCAGCAAAATTCTGGCTGAAAACCGATATTTTATTTTTTAGATTATTAGCTGGCTCAGGTTTCGGTTATGCTCTTGCCAGAGCTTATACTGGTTTTGCAGGGAGTGTAAATAGAGCTTACAGAACTGGGTCAACAAAATTAATGCGTACTTTAATGTTCATGTTTTTTATTACAGCTGTTTTAATGACAGCATTTTTATTTGGTAAAGATCCAGCAAGTTATAATCTCTGGATAAAACCGATCAACATTGGTTTAATGCTGGGTGGATTTTTATTTGGCTTTGGAATGTCTATTTCTGTCTGCTGTGCAAGTGGAGTACTTACAGATTTACCCCAGGCTCTTCCACGTGCATTTACAACTCTAGTTTTCTTTATGTTTGGAGTATTTATTGGTTTTCCAATCCAGAATACAGCCAGCTGGGTACAGGAATCCTGGTTTAGCTCTTATATTGGATACAGGACTATGGGAGGGGTCTTCTTACCTGACCTATTCCAGGGAGATGGTTTTGAAGGTTATTTAGGTGGATTACTTGCCCTTGGAGCACTTTGCCTTCTATTTACTATCTTATCTTATATGTATGAAAAACATAAGAAAAAAACAGGTGAGTACAGCGGCTTAGAAATTGAAAGAATCCAGGAAAATCTGCAACCAATTGACTTAAAGAATTTCAAATTATTTAGTTCAGATACATATTATCACTTATTTGAAAAACCCTGGACATTAAAACAGGGAGGCATAGCACTAGCAATTATTGTTACTATTCTAATGGGAGTAACTGGATATGGATGGGGTGTTTCTCAACCTTATGGTATCTGGTTTGGAAAAATATTAATGTTGTTTGGAGTTTCTGCTCAAAGTTTATCTGAATTTACTAAACTGTCAGCTGAGACTTTTGCTACTCCATTTTTTGAACACCAGATCTCAGTTCAAAACTTTGGTATTCTCGTTGGAGCAATAATTTATCTTTTAACTGCAGGTAAATTTATGGAGTTTTTCAATTCAGAACTTCATATCAGTAAAAAACAAGGGCTAATGTATGCTCTTGGAGGACTATCAATGGGATTTGGAACACGTCTTGCTCAGGGATGTAATGTTGGAGCCCTATATACACCAATTTCTAATTTCTCTCTTTCCGGCTGGGTCTTCCTTGTCTTTATGATTATCGGAGGAGTAATTAGTAATAAATTTAGCGAAAAAATTTATTAAAGTAAGCAACATACTCTTTCAGTCACTTTTTAATGGCTGAAAGAATGATTTATAATAAAAAATTTACAGGAGGAATATAATATGAGTAAAAGAGTTTTAATTGTTGGGGGAGTAGCTGGTGGAGCTGGTACAGCTGCTAGAGTAAGAAGACTGGATGAAGATGCAGAGGTAATTATGTTTGAACGAGGTTCTCATGTATCCTTTTCTAACTGTTCTTTACCTTACCACTTAAGTGGAATTGTTAGAGATTGTGATGATTTAGTCTTAATGTGTCCTTCAAAGTTTGCTGAACAGTATAATATCGATGCTCGTGTTAATAGTGAAGTAACAAAAATTAATAGAGAAGAAAAAACTATCGAAGTTAAAAATTTAGAAACTGGTGAAACATATACTGAAGCCTATGATAAATTAATGCTTTCTCCCGGTGCAAATCCAATCAGACCTGGAAGCATTAAGGGAGTAAATAATGAAAACGTCTTTACTATCCGCAATGTAGATGATATTGATCAATTAAATCAGTATGTTAAAAATAATAATGTAGAAAATGTTGCAGTTATTGGTGCGGGCTATATTGGAGTTGAAATCGCTGAAAACTTTATTCACTCTAATAAAAATGTAGCTTTAGTAGAAGCTATGGACCAGGTACTGCAGCCGCTAGATTTTGACATGGCTCAAATCCTCCAGAAAGAACTGCATGATAATGGAGTTAATATTGTTCTATCAGATCCACTAACTGAAGTAAATGATGACCATGTTATTTTAAAATCTGGCAAGAAAATTGATGCAGAAGCCGTTGTTTTAGCTATTGGTGTCAGCCCAGAAACCAAGTTGGCTGAAGATGCAGGCCTTAAAATTGGAGAAACAGGTGGAATTGAAGTAAATCACAACTATATGACAAGTGATCCTGACATTTATGCTGTTGGAGATGTGATCGAAGTTTATTCTAAGATTGCTCGCTCTAAAACAAGATTACCACTTGCTGGTCCTGCTCAGAGACAGGCTCGTGCTGCTGCAAACCATATGTACAATATTCCTAATAAAAATAATGGAGTAATTGGAACTTCAGTAATCAGAGCCTTTGATTACAATGCTGCTGCAACAGGTCTAAATGAGAAGCAGCTAAAAGATGCAGGAATTTCTTATGATTTTGTTTATGTAATCCCTACCGACAAAGTTGGTTTAATGCCAGATGCAAACCCGCTGCACTTTAAATTACTATATGAGGTGCCAACTGGAAAGGTATTGGGTGCTCAGGCAATTGGTAAGGGTAATGTGGATAAGAGAATTGATGTAATAGCAACAGCAATTTTATTTGATGCAACTGTAGAGGATTTAACAGAATCAGAATTGGCCTATGCTCCTCTATTCTCTACTCCAAGAAATGCAGTTAATCAGGCAAGTCTGGTTGCAACAAATATTATTAATAACCGCTATAATCAGGTGCCTGTTACAGAGGTCAGAGAATTAGTGGAAAATGATGCCTTTATCGTTGATGTCCGCGAAAAAGAAGAATATGAAATAGGTCATTTAGTTAACTCAGTTAATATTCCTTTAAGTGAGCTGAGAGAACGAACTGATGAAATTCCTGAAGATCAGCCTGTTTACTTACACTGCCGTTCAGGTCAGAGAAGTTACAACGCTGTTCTAGCTTTACAGGGTAGAGGTTTTGATAATGTAATCAATATTTCTGGTTCCTTCCTTGGAATCTCCTGTTATGAATATTTCTTAGATCAGACAACTGATCGCGAAAAGATTGTAACAGAATATAATTTTGAGTAATTTTTATTGGTAGGCATCCCTTGAGAAATTACCCCAATTATCTCGGTGTCAGATAGTTAGTATCTAAAAACGTTTGCTGAAAATTAATCGAGACTACAGGTACTCTATTTAGACCATCAAGGTTAACCTTGATGGTCTTTTAATCATTTATTCCAATTGATAAATTTTTATAAATATGATATCTTTGATGATAGTATATAACCATTGTTCAAAATGCTTGTGATAATTATAAGGACGTGTAAATTATGGCTTTAAATAATAAAAAAAGGAGAAATCAGGCTCAAAACTCTACTGATAATACTTCAAGTCAGAATATAAATAGAGAAACAGCTAAAAACAAAAAAACTAAAACTGAAAAAGCACTAACAATTTTGACCTGGGCTGCTATTTTTCTTGTCTGGTATATTATTACCAAACTTGAAATTTTCACCCCAACATTACTGCCCGGTCCACTTAGAGTCTGGAGAGCTTTTTTAAGAATTTTAGATGAGGGTTATAATGGAGTGCCTCTCTGGCTTCATTTAGGTGCCAGTTTTAAACGCTTATTTGTTGCATTATTCTTTGCAATATTTAGTGCGGTTCCACTCGGGCTTTTAAGCGGTTATTTTGATAAAGTAGAAGCAGTGATTGATTCCGTAGTTGAGTTTTATCGACCACTGCCACCACTTGCCTATTATACTCTCTTGGTACTCTGGTTTGGAATAGATGATACTTCTAAGCAGATTCTCTTATTCTTAGCTGCTTTTGCACCGATTTACATTGCCTGTGTTTCTGCAGTTAGAAAGTTGAATCAGGATTTTGTATTAAGTGCCAGATCACTGGGAGCAGCTCAAAAAGATGTTTTTTTCAAAATTGTGCTGCCTGCTTCTCTGCCTGAAATTTTTACTGGAATTAGAACAGCTTTTGGAGTTGCCTACACTACTCTCGTTTCTTCCGAAATGGTTGCTGCGACTTCTGGTATTGGCTGGATGGTTTTAGATGCATCTAATTTTTTGAAAAGTGATGTAATCTTTGTTGGTATAATAGTTATGGGAATCACAGGTGTCATAATTGATGCAGGATTAAGATTCCTGGAAAGAAAGATTATTTTCTGGAAAGGTCATGTCTAATAACGCTTAACTAAAATTCTAAGTTTTTAGATTTAAATTAATGTATATATAAAATGACAGCTATTATAAATTTGGAGGTAAAAAAATGAAAAAGACTTTCTTTAAAAAACTAATTTTACTATTTCTAATAACAGCACTTGCATTAACTTTAACAGCCTGTGGTACTGAACAGTCGAAAAATGGCAGTTCAGAAACAGAAAATGCAGCTGTCCAGGAATCATTACCTAAAGAGATAAATTTGGGGGTTTTGAGAGTTCCAAATGATGAAACTATCGCTCTGGCAGAAGGATTTTTTGACGAATATTTTACTAAGCGAGGGATAGAAGTTAATACAAGAGTTTTTGACTCAGGTGTAGAAGCCAATCAGGCTCTTGCTTCTGGAAGTATTGATTTCGCTACCATGGGTAATACCAATGCAATTACTGCTCTGGCCCGCGAACTCAATGTTGAATTAGTCTGGATCCATGAAGTCCTGGGTGAAAATGAAGCTTTAGCAGTCAAAGACGGCTCTGGAATTGAAGATATTGAAGATTTAGTCGGAAAAAGAATCGCAGTCCCCTTTGCTTCTACTGCCCATTATATTCTGTTAAATGTTTTAAAAGAAGCAGGTATTGAAAAAGATGTTCAGCTTTTAGATATGCAGACAGCCGAAATTGTAGCTGCCTGGGAACGAGGAGATGTTCAGGCAGCTTATACCTGGCAGCCGACTCTGGCTCAGCTTTTAGAAAGTGGTACAACTTTAACAGACAGCAGAGAAATGGCTGAAAAAGGTTATATCACAGCCAATGTTGAAGTTGTTCGCAAAAGATTTTCGGAAGAATATCCAGAATTGGTTGCTGATTTTATTTCTGCATTAACTAAAGCCGGAGATATTTATAGAAATGATCCAGAAAAAGCTGCAAAAATTGCTGGAAATGAACTTGGTCTAGAAGCTGAGGTTGCTCTGCACCAGATGCGAGGTACAACCTGGAAAACAAGAGAAGAACTTTTAAGCGGTGAGTTTTTTGGCTCAGTGGAGCAGCCAGGAAACTTTGCCACTGTAATGAAAGATACTTCTGACTTCTTGCAGAATCAGGGTTCAATTGAAGAATCTCCTTCTCAGGAAGCATTCAATGAATATGTTAATTCAGAATATATTAAAATGTCACTGGAAAATGAAGAAAATAATTAATTTAAAATTGATAATCCAATTTAGTAATTAAAAGTGAAGCTAATCAGGAAAGGATATATTTTATGTCTGCTCAAGCAAAAAAAGAGAGCTTAATAAAAATTAAAAATATGAGCCTGGAATATGGTGAAAGCATTAATTCTACTCTTGCCCTTAAAAATATCAACTTAGAAATTAATAAAGGTGAGTTCATCTGTGTTCTGGGCCCTTCCGGCTGTGGTAAGAGTTCCCTACTTAAATGCATTGCTGGCTATGTAAAACCAAGTTCTGGCCAGGTTTTAATGCAGGGAGAAGAAGTTGATGAACCTGACTGGCATCGAGGGGTTGTTTTTCAATCTCCTACCCTTTATCCCTGGATGACAGTTAATGAAAATGTGGAATTTGGACCTAAAATGCGAAATCTGCCAAAGGCTAAAATTAAAGAAATTCGTGAATATTTTTTAGATGAAGTTAATTTAAGTGGATTTGGTGATAATTACACTTTTGAATTGTCTGGAGGAATGAAACAGAGGGTAGCTATTGCCAGGGTGCTGGCCAATTATCCTCAGGTTGTTCTAATGGATGAACCCTTTGGAGCCTTAGACGCTTTGACCAGAGAAAATATGCAGAATTTAATCCGTAATATCTGGGAAGAAAACAACACCACAATCTTTTTTATTACCCATGATGTAGATGAAGCCCTGTTACTCGCCAATAGAGTCGTTGTAATGTCCAAACAGCCAGGAGAAATTATAAAGATCTTTGATCTTGATTTTACAAATCAGATATTGGCAAAGGGAACTAAGGAAGTAATTTATAATGATGATTATTTTAAAATTAAAAACGAAATTATGGATATTATTCACAGTCAAATTGATTGACTTTTAATTTATTTAACTTTAAAAAGGAGCCCAGAAGGGCTCCTTTTTAATATAACTCTAAGTTTTTACTTTTATTCTAACTAATTCAATAACTTTACTGAACTACTTCATAACCCTTATTTGACCATCCATAAGGCTCATTAGCTGGAGTACCCATACCACCATTAAGTGATACAGCATCATAACCTAACATTCTTAATCCAGCCACTGTCTGCCCTGCAGTCTGACCTGTGTAGCAGTAAACAACTAATTTTTTATCCTGTGGAAGCTGTCCAAAATACTGTTCCATCCCAGCACCCCAGGGAATATTAACTGCACCTTTAATATGTCCTTCAGCAAAGGCACCTGGCTGTCTGATTGAAACTACCATCATATCTGCATCAGAATCAATAGCCATTTTTAACATATCTTCAGAAATTTTATAGTTTTTATACATTGAATCTTTAACATCTGCCAGTCCAGCATAATAATCCACAATTGCTTTTTCTATATCTGCATTTATTTCATAATCTGCTGTTCCAGCCAGTTCATTTGCTTTTGTTTCTACTGCATCCTGGTAACCATCAACTTTAGTAATTCCTAAATTCCAGCCAAATCTAACTGACTTAGCATCAAAACCAGCAAAGTTTAAAAGAGCAACTGTCTGATTTGCAGTCTGAGCAGTATAACAATAAACATAAATAGTTTCATCTCCAGGAAGTTTATCTAGAGCAGCCGGAATTGCTTCAGGTCCCCAGGGGACATTTACCGCACCTTTAACATGACCTTCATTGTAAACATCAGGCTGTCTAATATCTAAAATAAAAAGATCTTCTCCAGACTTAACTTTCTCTACAAAAGCTTTCTCTCCGATCATACTATTATCTTCTGGAAGATTTGCAAAATAACCATTTACAGCATCTTCTACTGTATCTGATACCGCAAAAGCTGAACTAGAAACTACCACTAAAGCCATCATAATTATTGCCACTGATAATAAAATTCTTCTTTTCATTCTTATTCCTCCTAATTTTTTGGTAAATAATGAATCTAACTAAATTGTGAAAACACAATACATTAAAATATATTTCACAAACTTTATTAAATAAAAGTTCTTAACTTAGTGTCAAGAACTTCTATTATTAACTTTTAACTTTCTATTTTTTAAGAACCATCCTGAGCGCTTGGCTCTGCAGGAGCTCCACTGAGCATTCCTTTTGGAGTAGAACTATCTGAAGACCACTCTATCCAGGCACCATCGTAAAGTTTGAGATCTCTATAACCAGCATTATGTAGTGCTAAAAAACTCTGAGCAGCTCTAATTGAAGTCTGACAGTACATTATGACCTCTTTATCTGGTGTTATATCATTATCTGGATAATATCTTTGAATATAACTTGGTGGATAAAATTCTCCATTATCCTTATTATTTTCAACATAATTAATATGAATAGCTCCAGGAATTACACCCTCACTAACCTCATCTGCTGTTCTAACATCTAAAATAACAATATCATCTTCTGGATTATTAACCTGTTCAAGAATTTCTTCCTTAGTAGCAATTAGCTCCTCATTCTTTTCAGCTGCTTTATATTCTACGGCTTCAGCCTCATAGTCACCAGAAACAAATTCTGCTCCAGCTTCTTCTAAAGCATTTAAACCTCCACTAATTACTTTCATATTAGCAGTGTCATGACCATAGACCAGCATTGTCCACCACAGGCGAGCTGCGTCCATATTATTGTTATTATCATAAATAATTACCTTTGTCTGATTGGAAATACCATTCTCTCCTAAAGAAGATTCTACTTTAGAAGCATCTGCCAGCATATTTGGATAAGGACCAAAAGTAGTTATATCATTTCTGGCAATATTTACTGCACCTTCAAAGTGCTGGTCTTCAAAATCACCAGACTTTTGAGTATCAACTACAACTACATCTTCTTTCTCAATCATCTTTAAGGCTTCATCTGCTGTAATTATATCCTGACCCACTTCACCGGGAACAGAAATATCTGCTTCACAGCCTGTGAGAATAATCGCAAAAGCTAATAAAATAAATAATATCTTTGCTGTTTTTTTCATTTTTCCACCTCCAAATTTATATTGTTAAAATTGGAACAATCTCTATTAATATTATAAGACATATTAAGCACTTATGGTTATAACATTTGCTAATAGTATATTCAATTATCAAATGAAACAGCTTTTTCTGAGAATATTTTAAATTTAAAGATTGATTGTGGTATAATAATAACAATCAAAAAATCTTAATTGGGAGCATTAATATGAATACATTTCCAAAAAATATTTTAAATAAAATTAAAAGCTGGCATTTAATATTAATATATTTAATTATAAATTTATTCTTTCTAAATAATTTTCCCTTTATTCATTCAGATGAGGCTTGGTTAAGTGGACTTTCACGTCAGATAATGCAGACAAATAATCCAGCTGCCACTGAAGCTTTCTTTGATCTGCTGCCTCGAAGTCCTCATACAATTAAAATCCTCTTTCATTTTTTACAAATTATCTTTATTAAAATTATGGCTTACCAAATTTTCACTTTTCGTCTGATCTCACTGCTGGCGGGCAGTCTGAGTCTTTTTTTCTTTTATAAGATTTCCATTTTAATCACTGACTCCAAAAATTTAAGTCTGGTGGCTTTAATTATTCTGAGCCTGGATATTCATTTTATTTATAGTTCTCATTTAGCCCGGCAGGAAATTATTTTAGTTTTAATATTTTTAGCTGCCTTTTACTACTATTTAAAAAAAATTGAATCTAATCAAGAAATTTATGGCGCCTCTAAAAAAGAATATTCAATCAAAAAAGATATCTACCTGGGTCTTATTCTAGGCTCAAGTATTGGTTTTCATCCAAATGCTTTTATCATTTCACTGCCTTTAATTATGATTTACAGCTGGAAGCTAATTTTTAGTAGAGAAACTAAATTCAAAAATTATCTCAGCTTTGGCAGCACTCTGGCTATTATAGCTTTCTTTTTTGTTTATTTAAGTTTTCAGTTTGATCCCAATTTCATAAGCCATTACAGCAGCTATGGAGCCCAGCTTGGGGTGTTTGATTCTATGCTGCTTAAATTAGAAAACTTCAAGGATTTTTATCTAAAATTATTTTATCAGATAAGCGGTACCTATTATATTCCGCCAATTAAATTTCAGCTGCTCTTTTTTGCAGCTACAGCTCTGCTTTCTCTAATCAAACTTTTTCTTAAAAAAGATGATTTAAATTTATATTTATTTATAAGTCTAACAGCTATTAATCTGGGCTATTTAATCATTGGCAGATACAATCAGACTTCAATTATCTTTATTTTTCCACTTGGCTATCTTTTATTTATTAACCTGATTAAAAATATAAATTTTAAGTTTAAACTTAAGGAAATCTTGATCCTGCTTTTAATAAGCTTTTTAGGCCTGAACAGCATCTTCACCATAATTAAGGACAGCCATTATAATTACCAGGACTATCTTAATCAAATTGCAGAGGTAGTTCCCCAGGATAGCAGGGTACTGGCAAATTTAAATACTGACTATTATTTTGAAAATGAGAGTCTCTTTGATTATAGAAATCTGGCTTATCTCGAAGAAAATAATCTTTCCTTTGCTAATTATATAAAGAAAAATCAAATTAAATATATAATCTACCCGGAAGAAATGGACTATATCTATAATAGCCGACCTAGCTGGAATATTCTCTACGGCAATCTCTATCCCTATTATCAAGAAATGCAGAAATTTATAGCTCAGAGAACTGTTCTAATTAAAGAATTCACCAATTCTACTTATCCAATGAGAATTGTTAGTAAAATCGGAGCCAAAAACTGGTCAGTTAAAATTTATAAGGTTAACTATGCAGCTGAGACTGGAGTTCTTCAAATAGATGATTAAAATTTCTGCTGCTTCGTTTACGGGGATAAGGTAGCTTATTTTCAACAATATTAATTATTTGACCCGGCTCATTTTTCATCACAATGATTCTTTGGGAAAGGAAAACTGCCTCCCTGATATCATGGGTCACAAAAATAATAGTTCTATTTTCTTCCTGCCAGAGCTGAACTAAAAGCTGTTGCAGCTCCTGACGGGTCTGACTGTCCACACTACCGAAAGGCTCATCCATCAACATGATTTCAGCTTCTGCTGCCAGAGTTCTGGCAAGTGCAACTCTCTGCTTCATCCCCCCCGAAAGCTGGTGGGGATAATAATTCTGATAGTCTCTTAGTTTAACCTGCTTAAGATATTTCAAAGCCCTTTCTTTAATTTGAACTGAGCTGAGTTTCAACTTCTTATTTTTAGCTGCCTGCTTAACGGCAAACTCAACATTATTTATTACTTTTTGCCAGGGAAAAAGCTGCTCAAAATCCTGAAAAAGCATTAACCTATCCATGCCCGCTTCTTTGATGGTCTTTCCTTTTTTTAAAAGTTTACCCCCATCGGTTTTGCTAAAGCCGGCAATTATTTTAAGTAAAGTTGATTTACCACAGCCTGAAGGACCTAAGATCGTCAAAAATTCATTTTCTCTAATTTTTAAATTGATATCTGCTAAAACAATCTTTTTTTCCTTTTCAGTCTCAAAACTCTTATTAATATTTTTTAGTTCTAAATAGGAGCTCATTTTAAGCCCCCCCATTTCTTAACTGTTTTATTTTCTAACTTTGCAAAAATAAAATCTTCAACTACTATCCCAATCATAATAATTACAATGATTCCAGCAAAGACCCCGGGTAAATCAAAGAAAACACGCCTCTGAAAAATATACCAGCCAAGTCCGCCCAGACTATTAATTGCCCCAAAAAGCATTTCAGCACTGATTAAAGCCCGCCAGGATCTGGCCCAGGCAATTTTTAGGCCGGAAATAAAATAAGGGAGAGAAGCAGGTATCAAAATTTTATACATAAATTCAAATTTATTTAAACGATAATTTTTAGCAATCAGAGTATAGATATCTGGAATAGAATTAAAACCTGTACTCAAATTTAAGCTTAGAGGCCATAAAACTGAATGAATTATTACAATTAAAATTGCCATTCTGCCAGAGCCAAACCAGATCAAAATTAAGGGCATCAATGCAATTCCCGGCAGCGGATGAGCAAGAGCAGTAAGAGTATCGATCAGGCCAGCTGCAGTACTGGAAAAGTAAGCTGTCAGGGCAAAAAGCAAAGCCATAATAGTAGCCAGAAATAGTCCTTGAGCGATCACTGAAAGTGAAAAAGCTATCTGTTTAATTAAAGTTCCATCCTGCAGAGATTTAAATAAAACAATTGAAATTTGATCAAGGCCGGGAAAAATTAGCTCAGAAAAAATACCACTAACTGCAGTCAACTGCCAGATAAAAGCCAACAAAATCCCCCAGAAAAATCTCTGTTTATATTTACTCTTCATTTTGGGAGGCTCCCTCCTCCAATATAGCTTTCTCTCCAGCTAAATTTTCTTCAAAAACCAGCTCAGAATACTGATAACTATTCTTTTCTAAATAGGATTCTGCAGCCATAAAATCAATAAACTTATCCAGACCCTTGATTTTAGAAGTGAATTTCATCCTCGACCAGCTTAAATAATCCCTCATTTCACTCGGCTCAAGATTATAATTATCAGCCAGAATTTCAGCTGCCTCATCCGGTTTCTGATCTATAAATTCTATTGCTTTTCCTAAAGCCTCCAAAAAATTGGAGTAATTTTGAGGCTGCTCTTCATAAAACTGCTCAGTGCTAACACCGACAATAAAGGTGAAATCACCACCAAAGGCTTCTCGGCCACTTAAAATCTTTTTAATACCCTCTTCTCTACTTTCTAAAAAGAGATAGGGAGGTGAAGCAAAATGAGCACTTACTTCTCTACCAGCGAGCAGAGCGTTCATCGCATCAGGATGGCTCATTGTTAAAAGCTGTTCATCAAATCTATCCACCTCTCCAAATTCACGCTCAGCTGCCATCGACAGTAAAATATGCTGAATACTTCCTGGCTGAGGAAGTGCAATTTTGCTATCAGTTTTAAAATCAGCCAGACTATTAATATCTTCCCTATTTGTCATTAAACCCAGAGGACTCTCCGAAAGCCCGGAAATTATTTTCCACCCCATTCCCTTATCTCTGGCAATTAAAAATGGTGGTATAGCCATAAAAGCTATATCAACCTCTCCGGCCAGCATTGATTCTCTAATAGAAGTAGTATTGCTCAGCTGCTTCCATTCGACCTCTAAATCAGGATCAGCAGCTTTCAAAAAATTAAGTTCCTTGATTAACTGGACCGGGGCATAGGCCAGTCCATACTGCTCAGCAATAGTAATTTTCTGCTGACTAGCCTCTTCATTATTTGCACAGCCGCTGATTAATAATAAAACTGAAAGAAAAATTATAATAATAGTTATATATTTTTTCATACTTACACTCCCGATTTCTTTAAAAATTTTCTCCAATTTCTCTGTATACAAGATTTTCTCCGTTCTGATCAATAATTTTTAATTTATCATATACAGCAGTTACCCGCTCTTCTAATTCTACTCTATTACCAGCAAGAACAATAAAATATCCGGCTCTGGCTGTTGCATTTTCTATATCCGGAATCCGGTCTCCAATCTGATAATTAAAGCCAGCTTTTAAAACTCCTTCTAAATCCAGAAGTTCAAATTCATCAGTGATATCTTCAATTTTACCAGGGCCAGCAAAGAAGAGTTGAGAAGATAAATATTTGTGATTGCTCTGAAGTGAGTAATTCTGCAGAGTTTCCTGCTTCAAGGGCAGGCCGGCTGACAGCCTGACCATCATTTCTAAAATATCAATCCCTGTTAGTTCCGGCATGAAATCCCCCTCATAGGCCCCACCTATTCTGCAGGCTATTTCGTTAACCTTCAGCCCCTCTTCTCCAATTAGAAATTGAAAATAGATCGGTCCATTTTTGATTTCAAATTCACTCACAATTTTTTTGCTTATATTTTGAATTTCAAAAAAATAATCTTTTAAATGCTTTGAAGGAAAAAGATGAGAAGAGCAGATTCCAATATGAATACCTGCTTCAAATCTCAGCCGATCTGTAACAGTTAAAAGCTTAGCTTCTCCATTTAAAACCCAGCCACTAACTGTTATTTCATCTGATTTATAATATTCTTCAACTAAAATTTTATCTTCTCTGGAATAAGAAAGAACTTCGTTAAATTTTTCTCTAATTTGGGCAGCAGTATCTAGTTTAAAAACCCCACGCTGTCCCTGACTATCCAGAGGTTTAACAACAAAAGGCCTCCTGAAGTTATTCAAACTTTTGACTGAAAAATCAGCTGCTAAAATTTTATATTTAACCGTTGGAATTGCTGCTTTTTTAAATTTCTTTTTCATGACACTTTTGTTGGTTACAGCCTCAGCTGTCTCTGCTGACAGGTACTGCTTTAAATTCAGGTTTTCAGCCACCCGAGCAGCAGTATAAACTGGCTGGTCTGTTCCAGCGGTTAATACACCATCTACTTCAAATTTTTTTGCTGTTTTAAGATTGGCCTCAAAATCAAAAGTACTGCTTTCAGAACTGAAATCGGCAAATTTTTTGCCGGGAGCATCCTGATAATAATCTGAGACAACAACTTCATGTCCAAGTTCCTTTGCCTTTTTAATTAAACTTAGCTGGGCACTGCCTCCACCAAGAATTAATAGCCGCATCTTGATTCCACTTCCTCTTTAAAAGTACTTTCTCTAATTAGATACTGTTCTTTTTCTGAACGAAAATATTTTAAAAATGAAAGCTCCCCATAATAAATAAAGAGCTTTAAAAATAATTTTAATAACTTTAAAAAGTTATAGTTTGACTCACCATATTTGCGCTGTTTCTGATCAGTATATATATTTGCAATCTCAGGCTTCTCTTTTAAGATAATCGCTGAAAGATAAATAAAAGATTTTTTAGTGCCTTTAATTTTACTCAGGATTTCTCTGCTAATTATTCTATAACTGCTGACTCTAAGCTCATCCTTTTTGGGGGTGATCAGATTAAAGAGCCAGTTGGTCAGTCTGGAGCCCATTCTTCTGTAAAAACTATGTGCTCTCATTTTCGGAATTGCATATACTACATCATAACCCTCTTTAATCTTCTGCAGCAGAGAAGCAATATCAGCAGGCTGATGCTGTAGGTCATCATCCATGGTAATTATATAGTCTCCAACTGCATAATTGAAACCACAAAAAATTGCATTCTGCTGGCCAAAATTTTCTTGCAGACGAATCCCCTTAACTCTGCTGTCCTGGTGATTCAGCTTTATAATTTCTTGATAACTCTGATCTGAGCTGTTGTCATCAACCAATATTAATTCAAATCTAAAATTATTGGCAGCAGCAACTTTTTTCACAGCCTGGTAGAGTTCTCCCAGAGAATTTTGACTATTATAGACCGGTACAACGATAGAAACGAAATCAGTCATAGACTACACCTGCCTGACTAAACTGGAGAAAATATCTTCCAAACTTTTAATAATATAATCTAATTCTATCTGAGAAAGATCTGGATAGATTGGCAGGCGGAGCAGACTGGAAGCAATTTGATTTGTCAGCTGCAGATCTTCTTTTTGATAACCAAGCTTTTTCCCCATCGGTGATGAATGCAGAGGCTGAAAATGAAAGGTAGCTTCTATCCCTCGCGCTTTGAGCTCTTTTAAAACCAAATCTCTCAAATTTTGATTTTTAAGTTTCAGATAGTAAATATGATAATTACTTTTTTTAGCAGCAGGCACCTCTGGTATAAGATCCAGAAAATCTTCAGCTAAAAATTTCTTTAAATTATGATTATAATATTCAAATATTATTTTTCGCTGAGCAGTAATATATTCCATCTCCTTAATTTGGGCAAATAAAAGAGCCATCAATATATCAGATGGCAGATAACTTGAGCCCTCTCCTACCCAGCTGTATTTATCAATTTCTCCCCGCAGAAAGCGAGAGCGATTTGTGCCTTTTTCTCTGATGATTTCTGCTTTTTGAAGCAGTTCCGGCTGGCTGGAATTAATAACCAGGGCACCTCCTTCACCGCTGACCAAATTTTTACTACCGTGAAAGCTGTAACAGCCAAAATCACCCATACTGCCAGCTGCTTCCCCCCGATAAAAACTGTTAACTGCATGAGCGGCATCTTCGATAACATAAATCCCGTTTTTTCTTGCAATATTTCTAATCTGATCCATCTCACAACTAATACCGGCATAATGAACTGGAATTACAGCCTTTGTATTAGCTGTAATTTTCGCCTCAAAATCTGCAGGGTCAAGATTAAAACTATCAGATTTAATTTCTGCAAAAACTGGCCTGGCTCCTTCTTTTAAAACTGCATTTGCTGTAGAACTGAAAGTAAAAGAAGGCATAATTACCTCATCCCCTTCTTTTAACCCTATTAGTTGTGCAGCCATTTCCAGTGCATGAGTTGCAGAGGTAGTCATTAAAACTTTATTTAAAGCAAACTTTTCTGCCAGAAACTCACTTACTCTAGCGGTATAATATCCATCACCACTTATACTATCTCTTGCAAGTGCATCAGCTATATATTTTTTTTCTTTTCCACTAAAATAAGTTTTATTAAATGCTATTTTTCGCATATATTACTCCGCTCCAGATTAAATTTCTAAATCTTTTGTTTAATAACAGATGTGTTTCCCCAGTTTTTTAAAATTGGCAATGAAATTCTTTACATCAGCAGATAAAAATTCCGCTTTTTTATTAATCATATAAATATCATAATCAAGCTCATAATCGATTATTCGGGAAACATTTATTTCTTTAGCACTAAATTCATCTCGAACTGCATTGTAGGGTACAAAAGCAACTCCATATCCTTTTCGAACTAAAGTTTTTATTGCCTCTGTAGAATCAAGGCGCGAAATAATTTCTATTTCAGAAAAATTATATCCTAAATCTGCCAGTGCTTCTTTAAAATTTTCTTTTATTATGCAATCTTCTTTTAAAATCACAAATTTATGATCTAAAATTTCTTCCAGTTCCACCTTTTCTGGTAGATCAAAAGCCGGTGGTGAAATGAGCACTACTTTTTCATTAATTACCTCTTTTGAATGTAAATTTTCCGCCTGAGCCGGATGAGTTGTAAAACCAATTTCACAAATATCACTCAAAACATCCTGCTCAATTTTATCAGAAGCAGCAGCTACCAGATTATATTTGTGATTTGGAAACTTAAACTGCATATTTAATATTGCACAGGGGAGACAGTAAGTAGCAATGGTGTATTCTCCCTCAATCTTAATTTCCTGACTATCCTGTTCATTTAGATCAGAAAGCATTTTATTATAGGTTCTAATTATATTATCAGCATATTTCAATACAACCTCACCAGCTTCTGTCAATTTAACTCCTCTATTGCTACGAATAAAAAGTTCTTTTCCCAGTGAGTCCTCAAGTTTCTGAATCTGCTGACTTAAAGCAGGTTGAGATATATGAGAATTATTTGCAACTTTAGATATACTTTTTAATTCTGCGATCTCTTGAAAATATTTTAGACTTTCTATATGCATAACTACACCCTCTCACTGACTGTAAAATATAATTTATAAAATATTGTTTTAAACTAATGTTCTTAATTAATTATATTATCAATCGAAAGAAATAACAAGAGTTAATCATGAAAGCAAATATTTAAAGTGAAATTTAAATTCTAAAGTAATTTTTTCCACCAATCTTTATGATCAAGATACCAATTTAAAGTTATCTGCATAGCTCTATCATAGTCATATTCAGCTTCCCATCCCAGTTGCTCCTTTATTTTACTGCTATCAACTGCATAGCGATAATCATGTCCTTTACGATCTTCTACATGTTTAATTAACAACTCTGATTTCGACAATAATTCGAGAATTTTTTTTGTGATTTCCAGATTGCTTTTTTCGTTACTGGCACCAATATTATATATCTGTCCATTTTCTCCCCGCCGCATTACCAGATCAACCGCTCGACAGTGGTCTTTAACATAAATCCAGTCTCGAATATTACTTCCATCACCATATAGAGGCAGCTTCTTATTATTTAAAGCATTGATAATAAAAAGAGGTATTAGCTTTTCAGGATACTGATAAGGACCAAAATTATTGGATGATCTGGTAATATTAACTGGCAGTTGATAAGTTTTTGCATATGCTTTAACTAAAAGATCAGCAGCTGCTTTAGAAGCAGAATAAGGACTGGAAGGGTTTAGCGGACTATCTTCCTTAAACTTTCCTTCACTGCCAAGGCTGCCATAAACTTCATCCGTAGATATCTGAACAAATTTTTTAACTCCAAATTTTAGAGCCAGATCAAGTAAACTCTGTGTACCTTCAACATTTGTTTTAACAAATACAGAAGGATCATCTATACTCCTGTCAACATGGGATTCAGCAGCAAAATTAACTATATAATCTATTCCCTGATGCATCAAATGATCTATTTTTTCTTGATCACAGATATCCAACTGTCTAAATTGATAATTAGAATTATTTTCTACATCTTTTAGATTATCCAAATTACCTGCATAGCTTAACTTATCAACATTAATAATTTGATCATCATAATTTTTAAGCTGATAACGAATAAAATTACTGCCAATAAAACCGGCTCCACCTGTAACTAAAATTTTCATCTAATCTAACTCCCTTCCTGCAAAAATTTACTATTATAAAAACTACTTTATCCAAATTATAAAATTCATTAAAATTATTATATCATACTGAGTTTTAATTCTACATAAATCAGACAATTTTTTTGAATAGAACTTGTTTTTCGAACATTTGTATGGTAAAATGAAATAAAATAAATCTTCTTTTACAGGCAAACCATTAATTTATTTGAGAATTTAAATTTATAATAAAAGGAGTTGAAAAAATGAACTTTAAAGATCGTGGTAATAAAAAGTGGAATTCTTTAATGCTGGTTGAACATCAAAAAAGATTAAAAGAACTAAAAAACAGGGAGAGTGACCTTAAAAAACCTGTATTGGATCAGCAACAATTAAGAGAATTTAATTTTAAAATTACTAAAGCTTTAAACCAGAATTTAATTCTCCGTGTCAAATATTATGAAGATAAAAGAATTAAAAATATAGAAGGCAAAATTTTAAAAATAGAAAAATATAAACAACAAATAAAAATTGAACTGTTAAATAAAAAAATTAAAAAGCTGCAATTTACGCAAATTATAAACCTTGAACTTTAACTATTTATGATGTCCACCAATGGTATTTTCTATTCTTGCTTTAATATTTCCTTTTTCTAGATTACGAGCGTAATATAAAACATCTTTCCCCATTTTGCAGGCCAGCTGATCTCTAAGTTGATTGATTTTGACTTTTTTTAAATTATTTTCAAATAAATTTAACTGCTGATAATCATTTTCTGTAAATTTAGTCAGATAAAGACTTATTTTTCGCACCTTTTCTCCCTGATAATGTTTATTCAAAATTATTACAGCTGCCTGATAAATATCATCTGTCATAACAGTTCTCTTTTCCAGAGTGAGCTGTCTAGAAAATCCTTTTTTATCTTCACATTTTGAATATCTCAAAGATAAGGAAACAGTTTTACCTTTTAGGTTATTCTGGCGAACTCTTTTACTAATTTCTTCTGCCAGATTAAAAACTACAGTTTTAATCTCCTCTAAGATATTATAATCTCTGTAAAGAGTAATCCCACGACCAACTGCTTTTTTTTGATCATCAAAATGTCCTTCTACTTCCGAATAATCAATTCCCCAGGCATGATAATAAAGCTGATTACCTAAAATACCAAAATTTTTTTCAAGATATTCTAAAGGGAGATGAGCCAGTTCTCCTACTCTATAAACCCCAATTTTATTTAATTTTTTTTCAGTTTTACTGCCAATACCCCAACAATCTGAAAGTTTTAGCGGCCATAACTTTTCTGGAATATCACTATAATCCCAATGGCAGAGTCCAATTTCTTTTCCCTCATTGTCCATCGCTACTTTAGCCATAAACATATTAGGACCAATACCCATACTACATGGTAAGCCATACTTACTCCAAATTTCTTTTCTTATTTTTTCAGCCAACATTAGGGGATCACCATATTTAAGCCTACTTCCATTTAATTTTAGCCAGGCCTCATCTATTGAATAAATATGAATTGCTTCCAGAGGAAGATAAGAATTAAAAATCTCAGTTATTTTCATTGAAATATCAAGATAAAGTTTCATATTAGCTTCAGCCAAAATTATCTCTTCTCTATCCGGAATTTGAAATAAACGATCTGCAGTTTTAATTCCATATTTTTTTTTCAGTGCAGCAGAAGCAGCTAGAACTACTGAACCCTGCTGCTTTTTATTCCCTATTACTGCCAGATAACCTTTTAAAGGATGAATATTTCTTTTCACAAGCTCTATACTGGCATAAAAAGATTTCATATCAATACATAAAATTTGATTTTGAGGAGCATTACTATAATCAGGGTGCATAACAAAACCTCCTAACGAACATGTGTTTACTTATATTTTAACATAATTACTTTCGTTTAGCAAACTTAAGTTCGTTTGATAAAATGGAGGCAAAAATAATTAATTTTTAAAAAATAAAACTGCTGTAAATTAATACAGCAGTCCAAAAATTTAATATTTTATTCTAAATTCCGGTATCCCAGTTGAATAGGGAGCTATGGCATATGGTTGAAAGTAAACAACCAGATCACCATCTTCAAGATAATAAAACTGATTTTTATCTAAAGTCTGAAATCCATAATCAGCCTCAAAATAAATATCCGGATCTTTTTTTATTGCAGCTTTAATCAATTTTTCTACTTCACTGAGACTCATATTATGACGCTCCAGGAAATCCACCAATTTTAAATCTTTTCCGGTAGCCAGATCAATATTATAACTCAGGCTATAAGGATTACCATGGGCACCTCCGGTATATTGGTAATAATTAAATTTAATACTTAATATTTGCTCAGTATTTTTTGTTTCAAAATTTACTCTACCTACAAATTCACGCCAGGGAAATCCTGACTCGTTAAAATCACGATAACTCTGTTTCGCCATTGCCACGGTATATTCAATAAAGGTCATAATATTATCTCTAAAAAGATCATTATACTTTTTCTGGATATTTTTATGATTAAGATTCATTAAAATTGGAATTTCTGCTTCAATCTGATAAATATTATTTTCTGTCTTTGTAACTGGAATCGAAACTATCTCCAGAGCCACAGTTGGTATTGTTGTCAGAAATAATAAAATAATTACAAATATAATTATCCTATTCAAATCGCAAAAATGATAAAAAGAAATTTTTTCTTCCAATTTTAACAGCTCTTTTCCCTACTTATTTTTTTAACTTGATTCCTTTAGAAGTTATGTCGATAATTTTTTCTTTATATAAACCACCAATGGCTTTTTTAAAACTTCCTTTACTAATTTGAAGTTCTTTTTTTATTTTTTCTGGTGAACTGTCATCATTTAAAGGTAAAAAACCATCCCGGTTCTTAAGTTTCTTTAGAATTTTTCCTTTCGCATCCTCTATTCTACCGTAGCCAATTTTACGCAGACTAACATCAATCTTATTATCTTCCCTAATTTTTTTAATATATCCTTTTAATTTATCTCCAACTTTAATATCTTTATAAATATCATTCTCATAAACTAGACCAAAATACCGATCATTTATGATTACTGTTGCTCCCAAGTCAGTAAATTTATATACTAAAATATTTACCCTGTCACCTTCACTAAACCCTACATTTTCTGGAGCTTCTTCAATTCCAGTTGTATCAATATCACTACTTCTCATTATTCAATCAGCACCTTTCTTAATTAATTATATCCTCATTGTAACATAAATCAAGAAGTAATAAAACGGTTAAAAACTGCCGCTAAAAATTCTCGGCAGTTTTGATCAAATTTTTTAATAAGAATTTTAATTTTCATCTCGCAGCAGATATTTATTTATATTAGGAAGTGTACCTGCAGTTACCAGTTCGCCAAAATTATTAACTTCATAATTGATATTTTTACTTCCTTCTTCAATAATTTTACGATCTTTTTCACTTTTTATTACCAGAGTTCCCAGTGCCTCTTTAATGAAAATCTGTTTTCCAATTCTAAAATATGTTTTACTCAATTTACTTCCCGCTGCCTGAGAAAAAATTACTTCTTCGGCCTGATATGATCCCCCTTTTAAAAATCCAGGTTTACTCTTTACAATAATTGATTTTTTAGCTCGAATAGTTGAATTATAACAACCAAGACGATTAATAATTACTGAGCCCCCAATATTAATTTCCGAATTTTGTATATAGCCTGTATAGATATTTAAAACACCATTTTGTTCCAAATTAAAATCAACAAATTCTAACAGATTATTTTTAAAATTGGATAATATCTTTTCATCTTTAATTCGCTCTAAATTGGCCATGTTCTTAAAATAAGGTGTTATTTCCTGAAAATATTTTTTTAACTGCTCACTACTTTTAATGCTTTTATTAACATGCAGGATCAAAGTTTTTAATTCAGGGAATTTATTTTCAATCAATAATCTTAAAACCCTACCAGTTCTAAAATTACTGAGATTCATCTTTCTTTTACTGGCCTCTCCTAAAATTTCCTCAACACCTTTATTTAAATCCTCCAGATAATGAATAATTTTTTTCAGAGAAATTATTATTTCCTGTTCTAGATAGTTGCCAATAAACAGCTTGCTCGCTATAATATTATTATTTACATAAAGATCTCCCTGAGTTTTAACTTCCGCATTAGCTATATTTCCCTGCACCTTTAAATCATTGCCTACTTCAACATTAAAATAATCTTTAACATCTCCCTTAACAAGAAGATCTCCCTCGTATTTTATATTACCTGTGTGCTTATCCACATCTCCTTTAATAATATATTGTTTATAAATATGTACTTCAACAGTACCGTTTCTTCTAATTAACTTCGGCTGTCCCCCCTCTAAAGCAATTGCTTTTAAATTATCTTTTGTTAGCTGTACATTTTTTCCAGCTTTCAGTTCAATATTTTTGACAGGAGGCGGAGAAATTCTGTCAGAAAAAATATTCATCCCATATTCTCCTTCAACCGCTTTCTTTTTATAACAGATTGTCTCCCCTTTTTCGATTGAATCTATAACATTAAATAAATTTTCGTCGCGCTGTTTATATTTTTCGCTTTTTATTACCTGGGCATTTTCTCCCTTTTTTGCCTTTTTGCCTTCAGCAATTAAATACTCCCCATTTAAATCCCCTTTTTGAGTCATAATTTTGCTGATTTGATCATGGTTGATTCCATAACTTATATTATAATAATCAAGCAGCTCGAGTATTTCAGTTTTGGATATTTTAGGGTAAACTTTCTTCTGAGATTTGGTCTCTATTTTAATATGATTGGCGGGCTCTTTGTCTTTAATTTCCAATTTTTGTTCTGGAATAAGATCTATCAGCAAATATGCTTTAAGCTTATTTCTGCTGACTTTTATATTTAATTCTTTACTCTTATTAGTTTGTTTTATTTTTAATTCTATTAATTCTTCTATATCCTGACTTACAACTACCTCTTTATTTTCTTTTTCTCCATTAATATATATTTCAACATTCTTCCCGGCAGTTATCCGGGGATATCGTCCCAGACCTTCTGGATTAATAATAGTTAAGTTACCATTTTCCAGATATACAATTCCATCTTTATTCTCCAAAGTTAATCACCTCCCAGATACAATTATACTTTATCTATTTCTCTATAAATTGCATATACACCTATTTGGTTGTTATTTAAAAGTACAGGAAATGCAATAAGTTTCAGATCAATTTCCTCACCCTGAGAATTAATTCTTTTTACTTTTTCTTCAATTTGAGCTCCGGTTAAAACCAGATGAGAAAGTTCCTGGGCTTCCTTTATTTGTGCTGCTGGAACAATTAACTCATCAAGTTTCTCATTTTTTAATTCTTCTATCTCATATCCAAACAACTGCGAAAATTCTTTATTAACGTTAATTATTTTTTCATCAATGTCGAGTAAAACTAAAGCTTCAGGAAAATTATCGAAAAGCTGCAGGTAATGATTACGCTGGTTTTGATTTTTCTGATTAGTATTCCTGGAGCTCATTTCTTCTGGTATAATAGAAATAATATTTTTTAACTGTTCCCCCTCAAATTCAGGTATTAAATAATTACTATAATGTTTTTTAAAATCATCCTGACTAATTAAAATTTTAAATTCAATTCGCTTCCTATTTACTGCTGCATAATTCAGTTTATCTATAAAATCATCACCACTCTGATCAGCAATTTTTAAGTTATTAAATCTTCTTCTCAGATCTTTTTCACTTAATTCAAATAAATTCATTGCTTTTTGATTAAAATAAATAAGTTTATGTTTAGAATCAAATTTTAAAATGGCAGCAGGTAGTTTATTTAAAATTTCTTCTGATTTTTTTTCTGCTTTAATTTCCTTAGTTATATTCTGATGTAGAATCATAACTTCATAATCCCCTATACCTTTAAAAGAAGAAACATACATCCTAAACCATCGTTTTTCCAGCGGAGAATGGCAGGGATAATCCATACTAAAACTGTCCTGTTCATCATTTAACACTGAAAGAATACCATTATAGGCCTGGACAGAAGTTAAATTTCCTTTTTCTGCTCCCTGTTTACAAATTTTAAGATAATTTGTATTTACTCCTACGTTTTTTGAAATTGCTCCATTCTCAGAAGCAAACTGTTCCCAGGAACTATTTGTATATAATATATTCCCTTCTTTATCTAAAATAGAAATATTACCGGGTACTGAATCAAGCGCAGAAGCAGTAAAATACTTTTCTTTGGCTAAGTTTTTATTTTCTAAACTTTTTTTGCTTAAATCATCTTTAATTTCTTCCTGACGATAAATATCATCCAAAACTGCCTTAAATTGTTTTTTAAAGAGCTTTAGTGATTCCTGATTTTTAGTTTCCCTATCTCTATTCACAGGAAAATAGACTATATAAATGAAACCAGCAGCTTCGACTTTAAAAATATGTAATTCAGAATTAAACTCAACCAGATGCTCAGCCAGTATAGCTTTAGTTTCAAAATCATCTGCCGCAATAATTTCTTTATATAAATTTCTATTTAAATCAGTTGTTTTTACAGCTGTTTCAAAATTATTATTTTGCTGTTCAAAAATCTTTATTATGTTTTTTGATGTTAAAACAGCCATTTTTAAATCATCAGTCTTAAAAAATTCAGCCATTATATCAAGTTCTAATTTGAATCTCCGTCTTAATTCTGCCATTTCAATAATTTCTTTCATCTTTTTCACCTCAATTAGATAAAAATACTCATTCTATTGAATATATTCAATAACTGTCTTATCTTTCCTTTATTATCAAGTAATATTTTATTAAAAAATAAAAATAAATTTATAATTTCTCTTGACACATTTTTCACATATATGTTAAGATATAGTTAAGTTAGGTTAATTAAAATTTTAAAGGAAAATTTATTTATGAAAATTAAAACAATTGTATTAATGATTGCAGTTGCAGCTTTATTAGTTGCACCAGCAGTAAGTGCTCAGGACACAGTGTCCTCAGCTTCCAGAGTAGTTGATGCTGATAGCTTAATGAATGCTACTAGCGCAGATGGTGCCTGGATTGTAATTATTCAGCAGGATTTAGCTGTTGATAAAGACATCGTCTTAGAAGGTACTCATAAAAACAGAGGTGAAGTTGACCGTAAGTTAGCTCTTTATGATCAGGATGATGATCATAATGTAACTGACAGATATACCTTAGAAGCACCAAGTATTACTGTTAAGAGCCCAAGCACCAGATTTAAAGCTGGTACTTTTGTTGGTGACGTTTATGTTGAAGCAGAAGGTTTTGAACTAGAAACTGGATTTACAGTTGATGGTAATATCTACTTCGAAAATGAAGCTGCTAAAAATAGTTTTGTTATCTCCGGTGGAGCTACTGTTACAGGAGACTTAGTAAATAATTTTTAATTTATTAAAATAATTAATTGGCCAGTTTTAAAACTGGCCAATTTTTTTATGAACATATGTGATTTTCAAAACATAATATTGGAATATATTGTTATTTAACCCATAGTTTCAATCAATCTTCTCTAATTTTCAATTAAAAAATTATTGGTATTTTACTTTGAGAAATCATAAATTCGGCGTCAATATATCCTGTTGATTCACCATCAAGTTCTAATTCGACTTTTTCCACTGTTGTAATTTTAACCTTTTTCACCAGATGCGACTCTACCAGAGGATGACTAAGATGTCTGCCGTAATAACCTCTGAGTAAATTAAAAATTATTCCTGGTTTAGAAAAATTTTTTAATAAAACTAAATTTATTTTATTTTGCAGCAGATCAGCTTCCGGAGCAATTTTAATTCCTCCTCCAAAATAATTTCCATTTGCAATTATTGCCGAATTGAGTTTCCCCTGATAAATTAATTTATTATCAGCTTCGACTCTCATTTCTTTATTTTGATATTTAAATAAAGTCTGAAAAATTTTAATTAAATAACTCAGACTGCCAGCTATTGTTTTTTGACTTTGATTTAAATTTCTAGCTACTTCTGCTCCCATACCACAATCTGCAATATTGATAAAATATCTTTTCTCTTTTTCTAACTGCTTATTTAAAAATTCAGCTTTTAAAACTTTAATCTGTTTACTCTTCCCTCTCTTAATCAAAGAACTGAACTTTACAGTATCAGTCTGAAGGTTTAAAGTTCTGCTTAAATCAGAGCCTGTACCTAGAGGATAAACAATAAGCTTTGTTCTTCTCTTTCTCCTGCTGGCAGAAAGCATACCATTAACTATCTCATTTACAGTACCGTCTCCCCCCACAGCAATAATACAATCATAATTTTCTGTAACTGCGCTTCTGGCAATTTTTACTGCATCACCAGGTTTTTCGGTATAAACATCCTCAAATTTATTAAACTCTTTTTTAAGTAGGCGCTTTTCTCAGGCCAGATTCTAGCAGTTTTACCACTACCGGCTGCTGGATTTACAATTGCAATAATTTTTTTATCCATAAATAAACCTCTTTTTTTATTTTTTTAGCACTCTATAATATAATTTATTCTCTAAATTATAGTTTTACTAGCTTTTTTAGAAAATTAAAAAGACTGCTCAGTTCCCTGTAACTTTCAACTCCCTGCACAGCATTCATAAAAGTGGTTAATAGATCTTTCCTCTTACTCAAAATAAATCTCACAATTTGTTGATTATTATAAAATAAGCTGGCTATTTTTTCAGCTGCCTGAAGCTCGCTAATTATTGAACTATCTAATTTATCCTGATAAATATCCTTAATTGGCAGCTCTGAATTTTTAGTTTCAATAATCGATTCAGCAGCAGCAAAACCGCTGCTCAGAGCATAAAAAATACCCTCACCAATAAAAGCATCTGCAAGATGGGCAGCATCTCCAGCAAGCAAGATTCTATCACTTCCTCTATTCATAGTATTTTTACTAGAGTAAATTGGTATTGGATGTGCCTGAATCAAAATCTGATTATCTTTTATTTCAACTCCAAGATCATTAAGATAGTTATTAAAAATTTCTTTAATATTTATTTTTTTATATCTCATAATCCCCAGACCAATTGAAAGATAATTATTTTTTGGAAAAAGCCAGGCATAGCCATCTGCCAAATAATTAAAATTAATAGTTATCTGATTTTTGAAATTATCAAAACTCAATTTATCTCTTTCAACTTCAGCTTCCATTGCAATACCTTTATAACTTATATTACTTTGATCAAAATTTAAATAATTTGAAATTTTACTGTTAGCACCATCCGCAGCTATTAAATATTGACTCTGATAATTTCCTTTTTCAGTTTCTATCCAAACTTTTTCGTCTTTCTCCTTCAAATTTAAAACCCTGTTTTTAGGGACAAATTCTGCCCCTGCTTTTTCTGCTTTCCTTACCATAAAATCATCAAAAGCAGATCTATCTACTAATTTGATTGGAACTTTATTATAATTAAATTCAAACTCAACATTGTTTTTAAATCTAAATTTAAAATTATTAATTTCACTTTTTATTATTTCTGCTTTTAGATCAATATCATATTTCTTTAAAATTTTGGTTGTTCGATCAGAAAGAGCACCTCCACAGGCTTTATATCGCGGCCACTCCTCTTTTTCGATAATCAGAGTATCCAGACCATATTTAGCTGCTTTATAAGCAGCAGCACAGCCTGCAGGACCGGCTCCAACAATTATTAGCTCTTTATCCATAATTATCACCTTAAAATTTTAAATATTTAAACTTTACTCTTTTAACTTGATAAAGATAAGCGGTTTTGTTATTATGTTTCTAACTATAGTTATTAATTTGTCTAATTAATTTGAAAGAAAAGTTGTTTTTATAATAATATATTAACTGTTAATAACTATATAATCAAGTAATATAAAATAATTAAGGAGGAAATTTAAAAAATGCAAGCATCAGTAATCGAGAATAAGAGTAGATGGCTTTATATTCCTTTAGGCTTGATAATATTTATGTGTATGGGAACAATTTATTCCTGGAGTATTTTTAGAAAACCTATAGAAACAGCTTTTAACATTGGTGCAACTGAAAGTGGCCTACCGTATATGATTTTTCTGGTTTTTTATGCCCTCGCTATGCCCTTTGCCGGTAGTTATATGGACAAATATGGTCCCAGAGCAATGACAATTGCAGGGGGAGTTTTAATCTCCATCGGCTGGTTTTTATCTGGCTTTACTTCTTCAATAATTGTTCTCACAATTAGTTATGGTGTAATTGGAGGCATGGGAGTTGGAATTGCCTATGGTGCTCCAATGGCTGTAGCTGCCAAATGGTTTCCGGATAAGGAAGGACTGGCAGTTGGACTAACTCTTGGAGGATTTGGCTTATCTCCTTTTATAACTGCTCCTGCTGCAGGATGGTTAATCAGACACTTTGGTGCTTTTACAACTTTTAAAATTTTGGGAGTAATTTTTGCAGTGATTATTATTCTTTTAGCTATCCCACTTAAATTTCCAGAAAAAAAGACAAAGAAAAAAAATAAAACAAAAAATCTTGAAATTTCTAATCAAGAAATTCCCCCTGGAGAAATGATTAAAAGCAAAAGTTTTTATGCGCTGTGGACTACTTTTGTAATTGGTACTATTATTGGACTGATGGCCATAGCCATTTCCGGCCCAGTTGCTGAAGAACTAATTAATTTAAATTCTGCAACTGCCTCTATTTATGTGTCTCTTTTTGCGATTTTTAATGGAATAGGTCGGCCAATTTTTGGAGCTCTGACCGATAAATTCAAAGTAAAAAAGACAGCTATTATTTCTTTCTCCTTAATTATCCTGGCTTCAATTTTAATGATCATCAACAACTCAGGTAATCCTATACTATATTTTATTGCTTTTGCAATTTTTTGGCTTAATCTCGGAGGTTGGCTGGCTATAGCTCCTGCTGCAACTTCTTACTTTTTTGGTAAAAAAAATTACAGTAAAAATTATGGTTATCTTTTCACAGCCTATGGAGTGGGAGCAGTAATTGGAAATCTATTCTCTGGCAGTGTAAGAGATATAATGGGAAGCTATCAATTTGTCTTTTATCCCACATTAATAATTGCAGCAATTGGAATTGTTATTTCTCTTCTCTTTTTAAAAAAAGAACCGATAAACTAATTAGAAAAGTTTAGAAAAAGGCAGCTCCAATCATTTTATGATTGGAGATGCCTTTAATAATTAATTCAAGCTTTCTTTTCAAATAACTTTATTAAAATAAGCTTTAATACTAATCTAAATCAAGAGTAATAGTTACCGGACAATGATCTGAGCCTTTAACTTCATTTAAAATCTCAGCATTTTCCAGATTGCCTTCGAGACCCTGAGAAATAAAATGATAATCAATCCGCCAACCTGCATCTCGTTCTCGCGCCCTTGTCCTGTAACTCCACCAGGAATAACATTCTTTTTCTGGATGAAAATAACGATAGCTATCTATATAACCATGGTTTTCAAGTTTATCCAGCCACTTTCTTTCCACTGGCATGAATCCTGATGTGGTTTTATTAGAATCAGGATCATGAAGATCTATCGGATGATGCGCAGTATTATAATCACCACAAACCACTACTTCTTTTCCATTTTGACGCAGCTCCTCACAGTAGTCCAGAGTAGCGTCATAAAAATCAAGCTTATAATTTAACCTTTCCTGACTGCGCTTTCCGTTGGGAAAATAAATATTCAGCAAATAAAAATTTTCAAATTCTGCTGCAATAACCCTTCCTTCACGATCAAAACGCTTAATTCCCAGCCCATGCCAGACATCCAGTGGTTCTATTTTAGTATAAAGAGCTACCCCACTATAACCCTTCTTTTCACCAAAAGTAAAATATGAATGATAACCCTCTATATCACGTAAATTATCCTTTAATTGATGATCCTGAATTCTAATTTCCTGAAGTCCAAGTATATCTGGCTGCTCTTCAGTTATCCAGTCAAGAAAACCCTTTCTTTTTACAGCTCTTATTCCATTAACATTCCAGGAATAAATCCTCATTAAAATCCATCCTTTCTTTCCCCATAACAATTTAAGTCTTAATTCTATTCATTTTAAATATTTTTATAGTTTAAGTTCAAAAACTACTTTAAATCTCTTTTATAAATTTTTTTAACTTCTTTGAACTCAGCCAGAATTTCTTCATTCTCCTGACTGATAAATCTATTAACCAGCATAATTACTAATATATTAACCATAAATCCAGGTACTATCTCATAAAGTTCTGCTCCCAGACCACTCTCTTTCCAAATAATTAATGTTATTGTACCAGCAATCATTCCAGCAAAAACTGACTGCCAGGAAGTTTTGCTTGAGAAAAGCGAAAATAATACTGCCGGACCAAATGCAGCCCCCAGTCCTGCCCAGGCATAAGCCACCAGATCTAAAACAGTGTTTTCCGGATTTAAAGCCAGAAAAAAAGCAACTACTGCAATTACAATAACAAAAGCTCTGCCAACCCACATCTTTTCTTTTTCACTGGCTTCTCTTTTTATTATTTTATTATAAAAATCTTCAGTTAAAGTTGAAGAAGATACTAAAAGCTGAGAATCAATGGTTGACATTATTGCAGATAAAATTGCTGCCAACAAAATTCCACCCAACCAGGGATTAAAAATTGTGGCTATCATTTCTATAAAAACTTTTTCACTGTCTGCAATATTAGGAAACATTGGAACTGCAATAATCCCAACAAAAACAGCTGCTGTCAGAGAAATCGAAACCCAGACAACTGCAATTTTACGTGCTGGTGCGACTTTTTTTATGGTATCAATCCCCATAAAACGAGCCAGAATATGAGGCTGACCAAAATAACCAAGTCCCCAGGCCAGAGCTGAAATAACTGCCGCAATCCCAAATCCCTCTGGCATTAAGGAGAGAGAAACTCCGTTTTCGGCTGCCATTTGAACAACAGAAGTCAAACCACCAATTTCTCCAAATGCCACAGTAGGCACTATTGTTATCGCCAGAAACATTAAAATCCCCTGAAAAAAATCAGTCCAGGAAACAGCCATAAAGCCCCCCAAAAAAGTATATAAAACTATTGCCAGACCGCCAAAAATTACAGCCAGTGTATAATCAATATTAAATAATGATTCAAATAATTTACCAGAAGCAACCAGGCCAGAAGCAGAATAAATAGTAAAAAATAGAAGAATTACTGCTGCTGAAAAAATCCTTAAAAGTCCTGTTGGATCACCAAAGCGATCTTCAAAAAAAGATGGAAGGGTCATTGAATTTGTTTTTTCCGTATATACTCTTAAACGAGCAGCCACAAATTTCCAATTCAAAACTGTACCAATAAATAAACCTACAGCAATCCAGGCCTGACTCAGTCCTCCCAAATAAACAGCACCTGGCAGTCCCATTAAAAGCCAACCACTCATATCACTTGCCTGAGCTGAAAGTGCCGTAACCCAGCTTCCCATTTTTCGTCCACCAATCAGATAATCTTCTAAATTAGCGGTTTTTCTGTAAAAATATACTCCAATACTCATTAAAAAAACCAGATAAACTGAAAAAGATGTTAAAGTTGCTGTCATTAATACTTCACTCCTGTCTACTTTTTATTTTTTTTTAAGAAAATCAGCCGCCATCGCGGCTGATTTAATAAACTATCTCCAGCTATCCTCTCCCAGTAGAGGAACAAAACGAACATATTCAAGATTTTCTTCTTTAATTTTATTTCTATATTTTTTAGTAATTAATTTTAACTGCTGGATACCATTACGTTTACCAATTGGTATTATCAGCCTCCCTTTAACTGTAAGTTGTTCTATTAACTTTTCTGGAACATAGGGTGCAGCTGCAGAAACTAATATAGCGTCATAAGGAGCATTTTCTTCCCAACCAAGACTGCCATCACCAACTTTTACTTCTACATTATGGTAATTTAATTTTTCCAATACTTTGCTGGCTTTAAGGGCAAGTTCTTCAATTCGTTCAATAGTATAAACCTTCTTCGCTATTTCAGCAAGCAGAGCTGCCGCATAGCCAGAACCGGTTCCAACTTCCAGGACTCTAGCTCCCTCATTTAACCCTAAAGACTGGAGCATCAGAGCAACAATGTAAGGTTGACTAATTGTCTGACCAGCATCAATACTCTGAGCTCCATCCTGATAGGCATATTCTCTATTTTTTTCGAGCATAAATTTTTCTCTTGCAACTTTTCTGAAGGCCTTAAGCACAGCCTCATCTTCTATTCCCCTCTTTATCAGCTGTTCTTTTACCATTTTCTGGCGAAGTTTTTCGAAATCTTTTTCCATAAATTATACCTCCGCATTAATTTAATCCGAAAAAATGACTGCGGGACAGAAGACCTAAAATTTTTTGGAATTTTAGATATCACTTAAAGACTTTTTATCAATTTTACCAGTAGCATTTTTTGGCAGTTCGTCAATGAATTCCACCAGTTTTGGAATCTTATAATTTGCAAAATACTGCATACAGTATTTCTGGATCTCTCTTTCTGTTGCCTTTTCATCTTCTCTTAAAACAATTACTGCTTTAGGTATTTCCCCTCTCAGTTCATCTTTAGTTGCAACAACAGCAGCTGCCTGTATTTTAGGATGTTTATAAAGCTGTTCTTCAATTTCACGGGGATAAACATTCATTCCTCCCACATTAATCATATCTTTTTTTCGATCAACAATATATACATACCCATCTTCATCCATTTTCCCAAGATCGCCAGTATGAAGCCAACCATTACGAAGAGTCTTAGCTGTTGCCTCCGACATCTTAAAATACCCTTTCATTACATGTTCTCCTCTAACTGTAATTTCTCCAATCTCACCGGGGGACAGCTCCCTATCATTCTCATCCACAATTTTTACTTCAGTTTCTGGAATTGGCAGTCCAACTGAGCCTGATTTTCTTTCCCCATCAACAGGATTAACATAAGCAACCGGTGAAGTTTCAGTTGGGCCATTACCCTCCAGAATTTTAACATTGAAAGTTTTTTCAAAATCCTCCATAGTTTGTTGGGGCATAGCAGCTCCACCAGAAATACATAAATTAAGATGAGAAAGATCAAATTGATTTTTGTTTTTAACATTCAACAGTGCTGAATACATTGTAGGTACTCCCGCAAAAAAAGTAACATTTTTCTCCTGAATAGTTTTTAAAACCTTTTCTGGTAAGAATCTGTCTACAATAACTATTTCTGCTCCTAAAAACATAGGCATTAACATACAGACAGTTTCTGCAAAAGCATGAAACATCGGCAGTACACAAATGTAGCGATCACTATCATCAACCTTTAAATGTTCAATAGTTTTTCTAGTATCAAAAATAAGGTTATGATGAGTTAACATTGCTCCCTTTGGCTGTCCAGTTGTACCGGAAGTATAGAGACAGGCAGCCGTAAATTCCTGATCTATTTTCTGCAGTTCAGGCAGAGTCGTTTTTTGGTCTTTTAATTCTGATAATGATATATAATCATCACCAATCTCTCCATCAACCAGAATTATGTTTTCCAGATAATCTAAACTGCAGGACTGAATTAAAGGCAAAAATCTTTTAGAAGTAATAACTACTTTTGCTTCAGAATTGTTTAAAATATATTCAACTGCTGGCGCTTTAAAGCTAATATTTAAAGGCACCATTGTTGCTCCAGATTTAATAACTCCAAGATATGCAACTAAAAACTCTAAACTGTTTGGAAGCATAATGCTTACCATATCTGAAGGTTCAATATCTAAATCTATCAATCCATGAGCAAGTTTATTACTCTCCTTTTCCAATTCACCATAAGTTATTTTTTGATCATCAATTACCGCTGCAGTTTTATCCTTTTTTTGATTTGCTGTTTTTGAAATAATATCTCCAACTAACAATTAAATTACCCCCTGTTTTAAGTTATTAAATAAATCAATCAAAATTATAATCAGCTACTTTATTAAATTAAACAGTTACCAGTTAACATGAAAGCCCCGGGTATCAATGTGAATAAAAGGACCTCTTACTCCATTTCCTTTATAACTACTAACCCCGCCCTGAAGCTGAGCAAATTTTTCTTTTTGATCAAATTCAACCGCAAGATCATAAAGAATATTAGAGTCAGCAATTGTAGATTGACCATCTCCGTTTAAATCATCCATCCACTCATTGCCATTTCTATCAATAAATATATCAGCCGCGTCACCAAAAATATGGCGGCTAAAATCAGTATTATTCCCCAATTTCTTATTAAAATAAGGTGTACGATAAATACTTACAATTCCAAATGTATCAGCTTTATAACCAGCATTGTTAATATCTTCCAGAAAAAATTCTAGTTTTAAAAGCAGTGATTCCTGAATTGCTATAAATTGTGGAAATTGTCTGGTCTGATTGGTTAAAAACTGATCCAATTTAAAATGGGGTGTTAAGTTAATACCAAGCATTGATTCCTCAATTTTCAAAAAACCTTTAGGCTTTGTATAATATTCTTTTTTATCTGCAGGAATATCTGGATAATAACCTATTCTAAAATCTTCTAAATATTGACCATTTTTATTATTACGTGGGCAAATTACAAAAATGTTAATTTTTATCCTGGCATCAGGATCGGCTGAATTTTTTTCTTTTATTAGTGTCCGATAATGCCCGACTTCTTGGTAAGCATTCCAGGTAAAAGAATTTTTGCTTTCAAAAACTTTTTCTCCAAGTTCAATCTGGTAAGTTTTATCTCTGTTTTCTTCAGCAATTTCAAATTTTATTTCCTCACCAGGTAAAACAAAAATACTGAAAGTTTTAAATGGAATTTTTAAACCCTCATATTTAACTGAAAAATTTGCATGTCCATTTGAAAAAGCTAAGCCTGGAACGGAGTTAAAAAAAAGTAGAAATCCTAGTATAATTATTGTTGTATAAATTGCTTTTTTCATTTATTTCGTCTTTACTCCTTTAATTTTAAATAATGTAAAATAAGTTGTGTAAATTGTAAATTAAATAATAAAATTATTGGTTAAAATATTCTGCAATAATTTTTTTATCTCGATAATAGATGTCTTCTCTAAAATTTAAATCACCCTGATTATCAACCCAGGCAGTATTATACTGCAGATATATCTTAATAGGATTCTTTAAATAAACTGTCTTTTCTCGATCTTTTTTCATTTCCATTTCTATTTTTTTACGATCCCAATCTTTTTGATCACTCAATAAATATTCAGCCAGATCAACTGGTTCTTCAATCCTGATACAGCCTGAACTAAAACTTCTATCTGTTTCTGAAAACAGATACCTCCCCGGTGTATCATGCAGATAGACACTAAATTTATTGGGAAACATAAATTTAACTCTTCCTAAAGCATTTTCATCTCCGGGATTCTGACGCAGTAAAAAATTAAAATTATCTTTATTAATTGCTGACCACTCAACTTCAGCCGGATTTATCTCCTGTAAATTATTATTGCCCGTATATTTAAAAAGAGAATAGTTATTTTCTTTAAGATAATTATAATCTTCCTTTATTAGTGGTAATTTATCCTTAACTGCTATTGATTTTGGAACATACCAGTAGGGATTTAGAACTAGATATTTAATAGTGTCACTAAAAACAGGTGTACTTCGCTGCTCCTGACCAACAATAGTCTTCATTTCCATAATGACCTGATTATTTTCGTATAATTTTAAATTATAATCAGCAATATTTACATAAATATAGCGTTTTCCCAGGTCTTCTGGCAGCCACCTCCATCTCTCCATGTTAATTATTATCTGTCTAATTCTCTGCTCAAGCTTAATATTTAAAGCATTTCTGGTACGAGGACCAACTATCCCATCAGCTTTCAAACCATTATTAAGCTGAAATTTTCTAACTGCCCTTTCTACCCGCTGACTATAATAGCTTTTGTCTTTAAGGCTCTCTAAATTAAGATAAGCTCTTGCTGATAAATTATCAATCAGCTGTGCCACTGCCGTCCCTTCAGCTTTTAAAGCTAAAACTTCATCTGTATTGATTACAGGCCACTCTTTAATTTTCCCAGAGTCTCTATATAGATATAATTCATCTCTAAGTTTTGTGTAATTAAAAGATTTAGGTAGTTTTGAAGCCAAGGTTTGCGCAAGCTTTTCTTCTTCCACCAGTGATGCTAATAATTGTTGAGCTTCCAAATTATCAGCCTGATGGTTATAGTCATCTACAATTATCTCTGGATCTATTTTGCCATTTAAATAGTCAGATGCAAGACTCAAATAAGCATTAGTTAATAAAATTTCCAGTAGAGCTCTTTTATCAAGAGAATTAGCTTTAAAAAGATCTGGATCATGAACAAAATTTTCAATCAATCCTAAATGATAATCTAAGGGATTTAACCCCTCATTATAGCTGTTTTTTATTTCTCTAATTAATTGTTCGGGATCTTTTTTAAACCGATCATCATCAAACCAGACTGAACGATGATAACGCTGATCATAAAATTCTATTAATTCTCTATAAAAACTTACATCTTCCCCTTCAGGAAAATGACCATCATATTCTTCAATAACCAGCAGATGATTCCTGATTGACATGGCAAGATCACTCTGAGCACTCACATTAAGATTGAAGCTAAATAAAATTAAAAATATAATTAAAAAAAATAAGAGTCTTTTTTTCAAAATACTCTCCTCCTCAACTTATCTATTTATCTGATTAGTATATTTCTTCAATTTTATCCATTAATTTACTTAAAATTCGAGCTAAATCTTCAGCTGAATCTTCCATATCCACCAGGGCTTTTTCCATAAAGTCCTGTCTTTTTTTCAATAAGCTCTCCATAATTTCTCGGCCCTGCTCGGTAATCTCTAAAAGCACAACTCTTCTGTCATTCTCATCTCTTCTTCTTTTAACTAAACCAGCCTCATGAAGATAATCTACTATAACAGTTACAGTACTATTTGCCATATGAAGTTCTTCATGAATTTCTCCCATACTAACTGGCTGTGATTCAATAATTACTCGTAAAACATGGAATCTCCCTAAAGTAAGATTATAACATTTAAGGTGGTCTTTAGTGTATTGATTTAAATACTTAGCTATATTTCTTATTTTTTCTTCTATCATTTTATTTGTTTTTTTACCCATCTTAAACTCCCTCATCAAATTAACTTTTTGAAAATTATATCCCATTATTTAAAATTATTATATAATAATTTAGCTATAAAAACAAGAAATCAGCATTAGGCTCTCAGTAATTAACTCAAGTTCCATTAAAGCGCAAAAACCCCTTATTACAGAGCTGACCAGAATTCAGTTCCAGGATTTTTTTCCTGAAAATTTGTAATGCTCCGTAATAAGGGGGAATAAAAATATTTAGCTGTATCTTGTTGGTGTCTAATTATTCTTTAAGTCTTCTATCTGTTTTTTTACAATTTCAAGCTCACTGGAAAGGGTATTGGCCAAGTTTTCCAGGCGAGTTATTTCACGATTTTTATTTTCTTCACTGTCATAATCTATCTCTTTACCGGCTGGAGCATTAACTGCTCCTCGACCAGCAGCAAATCCATAACCCATTCCACGACCTCTAACTTTACCTCTACCTCTTCCAAATCCAGGACCGCGTCCGGCACCATTTCTAAATCCTCTGCCTGCTCCCTGAGGAGCTGCATCAACTGCAAATCCCGGCTGATCATTACCAGCACAATATCCTAATCCTCTTCCTGTCATTGGACCTCTACCTTCTGGACCTCTTCTATCTCCGCGTGGCATAAACAATCACTCCTTTTAATTTAGATTTTTTTGACATAGCCCATTAAGATATAAATTGAAAAGTAATAATTAAAATCGACTTAATGAACATATGCTCTTTATCTTCTATCTATATTATAACTATATTTTGAACATATGTCAATAATAAAGTAAAAAATTTGTACCAGGTTCAAAAGTAACTTTTTGTACCCGGTACAAGTGAAATTAATTACAAAGTTTTACTCCTATTAATGATGACTGTGTCCGCCGTGTCCATGATGTTCATGCTCATGGCGGTGGTCTCCGTCACCATGGGAACAGGCATTATCAGAAGCATCTAATTTATCATTTAAGTAATTAGAAACCGCTTCTCTGGCATTACCAGCTGCTCCACAGACAACTTCTATATTATTATGTTCAAAGATGGCAATCGCTTTCTGGCCCATGCCAGAAGCAATTATTATATCCGCTCCAGCCTCATTCAACAATTTTGGCAGCAGACCCGGCTGATGGCCCGGATTTTCTATTACTTCCTCAGCGCTGAGCGTATTATCTTCAGTACTAAAAAGTTTAAATTCAGGTGCATGACCAAAATGAGCTGATACATTTTCGCCCTGTACAGGTACAGCAATCTTTTTCATTTTATTAAAGCCTCCTTTAATTCTTATCTTTCCATTATTTTTGTAAGTTTTTCTTTAACAGTCTGCATTTTTGTTCTTAATTCTGCATCATTATTAACAAATAATTCCCCTTTTTTAAGTGAATCAACTATTACTCTGCTGTAGGGTATTTTTGTTAATAATTCAATCTTTTTCTCTTCAGCATAAGCTTCAACTTTAGCTGAAATTTTTTCATTTAAATCATATTTATTAATTACTATTCCAGCTGGAATTTTAAAATGGTTGACAACTTCCATCACTCTTTTTAAATCTGCAAAACCTGAAAGAGTTGGCTCTGTAACCAGTACTGCCATGTCTGAACCGGTTAGAGAAGCAATCACCGGACAGCCAATACCAGGTGAACCATCAATTAAAATCCAATCTTTATTTTGGGTTTTTGCTATCTCTGAAGCCCTATTTTTTACTTCACTCACCAGTTTACCTGAGGTGTCTGCTCCAGGTATCAATTTGGCATGCACCATCTCTCCATAGTTACTCTCTGCCTCATAAAGAGTTCCAGTTTCAATCTCTTCCATCCTGATTGCATCAGTCGGACAGACATATGAACAAACAGCACAGCCCTCACATTTTAAATTTTTAATCTGATAGTTATCAGCAGTAATGGCATTAAAACGGCAATTTTCATAACATAGTCCACAGTCAATACAGAGATCATCATTTTTAACTGCCAGTTTCATTCCCTTAAAAACTGCTTCACTTTTATTTCTTGGATTCAATAAAAGATGCAGGTTTGGAGCGTCTACATCACAATCTCCAACTACTAAATTATCAAGTATGGAAGCCAGATTAGCTGTAAAGGTAGTTTTGCCTGTCCCACCTTTACCACTAATTACAGTAATTTCTTTCATTATTTTAGGGCCTCCTCTCTAATTTCCTGATATAATTGCTGCAGTTTTTCTTCCCAGTCAGCTAATTTCTGAACAAAAGGAATCCCCTCTGAATAAAGCTCTGCAATCTGTCTGGAAAACGGAATTTTAAGCATTACTTTAATTCCCTCTTCCTGACAGTAATTTTCAATTAAATAATCACTGTCAGCTTCTGCTCTATTAATTACTACCGCAAAGGGCTGTTCAAGATCATTTAACATTTCAATAACCATCTTCAAATCATGCAGGCCAAATGGTGAAGGCTCGGTAACAACAATTGTAAAATTCGTATCTGTAATTGCTTCAATAGTTGGACAGGTTGTTCCCGGTGGCGAATCAATAATTACCTTCTTATCTCGATCTACTTTTGTTTTCAACTTTTCGATTACCGGCACAGCTTTTTCTTCTTTAGTGTTCAATTCACCCTGCCAGAAATCTAAATTAGGAAGAGCATCATGGCGCAATTTACCAAGTTCTTTTTCCTTTTCAGTAATTGCAGCTTCCGGACAAACAATTTTACAACCGCCACAGCTGTGGCAGACTTCTTCAAAAATCAGTACCTTATCCAGCATCATTGCCAGGGCATTATATTCACAAAAGTCAACACATTTTCGGCAGGCTGTACATTTATCATCATTAACTTCTGGAATCAACCTCATTACTGATTCAAACTCTTTACTCTCAATTTCTGGCGATATAAAAATGTAATCATTTGGTTCCTCAACATCTGCATCGAGCAGCTGAACATTCTCCAGAGCAAGGGCCAGATTAACAGCCAGGGTAGTCTTTCCAGTTCCTCCCTTACCACTTAGAATTGAAAGTGAAATTTCTTCAGCCAATTTAATGGTTTCCTCCCGGGCCAGCTTCGGCCTCAGCTAATTTACCTGCCTGATAATCGCTGTATACTTCTTTAATTAATTTTTGTTCATTTAAATCTAAAACCTTAATTCCAGCTGCTGAAAGTGCCTGATAGGCTTTAGGACCAAAATGATAGGCAGCAACTATGTCTGCCCCCTGATCGGCACATAATTGAGCAGCACCTACTCCAGCACCACTGTTTTTCTGGGCAGCAGTATTTTTTACAAATTCAATTTGGTCTGTATCTGTATTTATAAAAGCAAAGTAAGTAGCTCTCCCGAAATTATCATGTACTTCTGTTTCCATAGTTCCCTCTGCAACTGCAGGTATCACTAATCTCATTTTTAAAACCCCCATTTTTAATTATACACCTGTACCTGTACAAAATTTTGTACAGGTACAGGTGACATTATTTCCTAATTACTTTGGATCCATATTCAATTTAAGTGGCTCTACTTTCTCATCAAAGCCCTGCTCTCTTTCGACCAGTTTTTTTGCAATTTTAATAAATTCCTGAGAAATCTCAGATTCTGGCTCATCAAAAACAATTGGATTACCCGAATCACTGCGGCGTCTTACCTCTGAAATCAACGGCAGCTGTCCCAGCAGTTCTGTCTCCATAAAATCCGCCAGATCCTGACCACCATCTTCTCCGAAAATATAATCTTTGCTGCCGCATTCTGAACACCTATAATAGGCCATATTTTCTACTACACCAATAATCTCATGATCCATCTTATCAGCCATAGCACCAATTCTTCCGGCTACTTTGGTTGCTGTAACCTGAGGAGTAGTTACGACTAAAGTTTCGGCATGGGGAACCTTCTGCATAATATTTAGCGGCATATCTCCAGTTCCAGGAGGCAGGTCAATCAGCATGTAATCTATCTCCCCCCAGCGCACATCCTTAAAGAACTGTTCTAAAGCTCCAGCCAGCAGAGGTGCTCTCCAGATCACGGGACTATTTTCATCTACAAATGAGCCCATAGAAATCGCTTTAATTCCTTTAACCTCCGGTGGAATAATTTCTTTTTCACTGACTGCTCTCGGTTTATCTGTAACTCCAAGTATCCGGGGAACACTAAATCCTCTTACATCAGCATCTATAATTCCCACTTTATGCCCTAAATCAGCCAGAGCAGTAGCCAGGTTTACGGTGACAGTTGATTTACCAACCCCACCCTTACCACTGGCCACAGCTATAATTCCTTTATTAATAGTGCCGTGTTCCAAGACAATTTTTTTATCCTTTACATCATACATTAAATAATCACCTCATTATATATTATGGTCATTTGTTCATTTAGCTGTATTAAATATAACACTTTTTTTATTTCAAATCAAGTAGCCTAATTACCTTATCTACTATTTAAGCTAATTTTATTTTGATTTTTAGACTAAATAGGATAAAATATTATTTGAGAAGTCCAAACTAATGATTATATAAATTTAAAATGAAAAAATCAGTTTAATGTTTATCTAAATAACTTTGATTTAATTTTATAAACTAAAGGGTGTAATAAATGAGAAAAGAAAGATTAATTACTTATCAGGAAAGCCTGAATCTAAATAATAGCATCTATATTGATGCCAGAACTAAATCTGAATATGAAGAAGCAACAATTCCGGGTGCATTCAATATAGAACTACTCAATCAGGAAGAACGGAAAATTATTGGAACTATATATAAGCAGCAGAGTCCAAAAAAAGCTAAATTAAAGGGAGTTGAACTGGTTTCTCCAAAAATCCCTGATCTAATTGCAGCAGTAAATCAACTGGCACAGGAATATGATAATTTAATTATCTTCTGTTCACGAGGGGGGCTGCGCAGCAAAAGTCTGGCAGAATTTTCAGATCTGGCAGGTATTGAAGTTTATCGTCTTGAAGGTGGTTATAAACATTACCGTCATTACATTTTAGACAGACTGGAAAATTATAAATTCCAGAGCGAAATTGTTGTTCTTCATGGAAACACTGGAGTGGGAAAAACTTATATATTAAAGGAAATGGAAAAAATGGGAGCAAATATAATTGATCTGGAGGGAATTGCTAATCATAGAGGATCTGCTTTTGGTAGTATTGGTCTCAAAGAACCTTACAATCAAAAATATTTTGAATCTCTTCTCTGGGAGGAACTGGAGCAAAAAGATCAACCTGGAAAATATATTTTTGTAGAGGCTGAAAGTAGAAGGGTAGGTCATTCGGTTATTCCAGAATTTTTTCATGAAAAGATGAAAAAAGGAGAAGATATTTTAATTAAAGCTTCAACTAAAAAAAGAGTGGAAAATATTTATTTAGAGTATATTAAAGATATTGAAAGTGACCAACAAAAATTTAGAGAGAGAGTACTTGAGTCTTTAAGAGCCATTAAAAAATATATTATCAAAAAAGCTGGAAAAAAAACTTACCGTAAATTAATTGAACTTACAGAAAAAAGTTCATTTAAAGAATTAACCCGAGTTTTGCTGGAAGAATATTATGACCCCATGTATAGGCATTCGCAGAATAAAATTAATAATTACCAAGCGATAATAAAGGCTGAAAATATAAAAAATGCCGCCAGAAAAATCATTAACCTTTACAGCTAAGCCGTTTTTACAAGCTGCTGGATAATAATTTTATCGTACAGACAATAATCTTAAATATTAATCCCCTTCTTATTAAGAATTCAGAAAGGGATTTTAGGTAATTAGTCAGGACTTAATCAATTTATAATTGTCAAGTTTCAACACTTCCAATAAGTCATTTATATCTTTGAGTTTAATTTGCGTACTAATTCCACCTCGGGCCAGATCTTCATTTTCATGAAAATCAGATCCAGAAATCATCTTTAAGTTGTGTTTTCTAGCATATTCTAAAGCTTTATGATTTCTGGAATTATGGCGTGGATTACCATTATAAACTTCCAGACCATCCAGCAGTTCATCTGCTGCAGGCTTCATATTCTTTCTAAATGGATGTGCCTGAAAAATTAAAATTTGCTGATCATCTTTAACAGTCTTTGTCCTAAATTCTTTTAAAGATAATTGATTTAAGTAAGGATTATTAAGTAAATAATCTTCTTTCAGTCCATATACCAGATATTCATTTGGATCCTCAGTAAACTTAATCTCAAGACCCAAAAATACTTCAAAATCTAAATTCTGAGCAGTTCTTTTAGCCTTTCGATATCCTTTTAAATATTTCTCCAGCTGCTCCTTCCAATTCAAATTCGATATTTTTTCAAATAAGCGGGTATAATAATGATCAGTAATAACTAAAGCACTATAACCAGCCTGGTAATACATTTTTACTGCTTTCACTGCCTCAATCGAACCACAGCGACTACTTTCAGCAGTATGAGAATGAAGTTCAATTTTATATTTATTCATAATTTAACTCCTCGAAAATATTTAGATGATTGTCCTGGAAAATAAAATTTACTTACATTATTAATCACCATTTTTCGTAATGAACAATATCATCACTCAATCTATCTACCTTTCCCTTTTCTTCAGCCGGATATCCAACAGCAACTAAGGACAGGGTTTTAAAGTGATTTGGCATTTCTAGATAGTCACTTACTGCTTTTTCTCTATCTTCAGCCGGATGACATCCAATCCAGACAGTACCCAGATCTAAGGTTACAGCTTCCAGTAAAATATTTTCCGTTGCAGCGGAGCAATCCTGTACCCAGAAGCCCTCATATTTCTGTTTATTTAAATCTGCACAAACTGCTATAGCCAGCGGAGCTTCTTTTAACATTTTTGCATAGGGATGAATTTCAGCCAGATGATTAAGACGCTCTCTATCTTTTATAACTACAAAATGCCATGGCTGTTCATTTCCAGCGGAAGGAGCAGCAACTCCTGCCTCTAATAATTTTTCAATTTTTTCTGGTTCAACCTTTTTATCCTGATATTTTCTAATACTTCGACGCTTAAAAATTTCTTCCATTGATTATCTCCTCCTAATATAATATTATATAAAAAATTAAATAATAAAAAAAGCCCTCAGTATAAACTGAGAGCTTAATTAGAATCTAGAATTTAAATATAAATTTAAACTTTATTTCTACTATTTCTGCCAATTAAAACTGCAAATATTACAAGTAATGCCGCAATAAGCCAGCCAAAAGTAAGAAGTTCACTCATCGGATAACCACCGTAGGCAGCACTAAATTCAGAAATAGTATTTTGAATAAAACCAATACCAATAAATAAAGGGGCTACAACCTTAATCATTATTTTCCAGCCACTACCAATATGTAGGTCCGAACTAAGATTCATATTATCCTTAATTTTGTCTAAATCAAAAGCATAACTTAAAACCAGCATTTCAACAAGCCCTACTACCAGCAGTCCGAAAATATTGACAAAGTGATCAACAATATCGAGAATAGCTATTCCACCCTGAGTAACCATAGGCAGACCAAGCACAAAACCAACAATAGAAACTAAGGTAACAGCCTTTTTTCTACTTAAACTAAAATTATCAATTAGTGATGATACTACTGATTCAATTAAAGAAATACTTGATGAAAGGCCTGCTATTGTTAATGAAAAGAAAAATGCAAAACCAAATATCTGAGGTAAACCAGGCAATAAATTAATTGCTTTCGGAAAAGCTATAAAAGCAAGACCAATACCCGAAGTTGCAACATCACCAATGGCAACTCCCTGCTGACCAGCCATATAACCAAGTATACCAAACACTCCAAAGCCAACAACTATACTAAAAATACTATTTGATAAAGCCGCAATAATTCCATTTTTGACAACATCTGATTTTTTGGGTAAATAACTGGAATAAGCAATCATGATTCCAAAACCCAGACTTAAAGTAAAGAAAATCTGACCATAAGCACCAACCCAGATATTCCAATCCAGAATTTTAGAAAAATCGGGGGTTACAAAAGCCTTAACTCCTTCCATTGCTCCCGGAAGAGTAATTCCTCTAAATACAATAATTAAAACCATAGCAGCTAAAAGTGGCATAAAAATCTTACTTGCTTTTTCTATACCTTTTTCAACCCCACCTGCAATAATAAGATAATTAATTAACCAGATAGCTAATAAAGCAAAAAAGATTGGCCATTGAATTCCACCTAAATTAAAGGCACTGCCTGAAAAGTTAAGAAACTCTCCAAAGAAAAATCCTTCTGGATCTGCAGTCCAGCCTAAAGAAAATGATTCAAATACGAATAATAAACTCCAGGCAATAATAACAATGTAGTAAACTGTTACTACAAAAGCAATTAAAACTGACCACCAACCAACCCATTCAAATTTTTCATTAATTTTACGAAAAGAACTGGGGGCTGAATTCCTGGTGAAAAAACCAAAACCCATTTCAAGCAGTAGTAATGGTATACCAGCAGTTATTAGGGCAAATAAATAAGGGAATAAAAAGGCACCTCCACCATTTTCATAAGCCTGATAAGAAAAACGCCAAATATTACCAAGCCCCACTGCTGAACCAATTGTTGCTAAAATAAAACCAAGTCTTGTTCCCCATTGATCACGTTTCTGTTCCATTTTACTTTCCTCCCTCTCTCTTCTTTCTACTCAATTTGTTTTTCCCTGATCTGTCTGACTCGGCTAATCTTTATAAAATATACTTAAAATATCATTAATACTAAGCTAAATACAACCTTAGATTTGACTACTAAATTTTTAAACTTACTCTATTAATTGTAAGGTTATACTCTCTTCTCAACTAAACTAATCAGGTTGAATGTATTATAACAAATTAATAGAATAATTTCCAGCTTTTATGACAAAAATCAAAAAATGTATTAAAATTTTAAAAACATTGATGCCAGTATACTAATATGATAAAATAAACAGGCAAAAGTAAATAAAAGAAGCGAAATAACAAGGAGGATTTTCTATGGAAAGAGAAAACTGGACTTCCAGACTCGGCTTTATACTGGCTGCATCTGGATCTGCCATTGGACTAGGTAACATCTGGCGTTTTCCATTTATTACTGGAACAAATGGAGGCGCAATTTTTATTTTAATTTATCTTGCTGCAATATTATTTATCGGTTATCCAATTTTAGTTTCCGAAATGTCTCTGGGAAGGATTACTCAAAAAAACCCAATTGGTGCCTTTAAAAAAATGGCTCCAGATACTGCCTGGCCCCTGGTTGGTGCTCTTGGAGTTTTATCGGGTTTTGTAATCTTAAGCTATTATTCTGTTGTAGCAGGCTGGGGAATGTCTTATATTTTTAAATCATTATCTTTTACTTCAAAAAGTAATTTCCCGGCAATTTTTTCAACTCATATTAGCAGTTTAACTGAACCAATTTTATGGCATGGTATTTTTATGTTTCTTACAATTGCTGTAATTGGAGCGGGAGTGGTCAATGGAATCCAAAAACTGGTCAAAATATTAATGCCAATTTTATTTGCAATAATTTTTTTACTAATTATCCGTTCTGTTACTCTGGAAGGAGCAGCTGCCGGACTTAGTTTTTACCTGAAACCTAACTTCTCTGCAATTAGTTTTCAGACCTTTACAGATGCAATATCTCAGGCTTTTTTCACTTTAAGTCTGGGAATGGGAGCTATGATTACCTATGGAAGTTATCTTAGTAAAAAAGAAAGTATCAATGAAAGTGCTGCTTATGTGTTAGTTTTTGATACTGCTGTAGCTTTACTTGCTGGTTTTGCAATTTTTCCGGCCGTTTTTGCTTTTGGTCTTGATCCTGCCTCAGGCCCTGGTTTAACTTTTATTACTCTACCAGCTGTTTTTACTCAGATGCCTTTTGGTACTTTTTTCTCATTAATTTTCTTTTTACTGCTGACAATCGCAGCTCTAACCTCATCTATTTCGATGCTTGAGGTTGTAGTAGCTTTTTTAGTGGACGAATATAACTGGAATCGAAAAAAGGCATCATATCTAATGGGATTTTTTATCTTCTTAGTCGGTATTCCTCCACTTCTGGGTTACAGTTCTTTTTCCAACTTCAGTTTTTTAGGAATGGATGTTCTGGATACTTATGATTGGTTTTCTAATAATATCTTTCTTCCAACAGGGGGTATTTTAACTTCTATTTTTGTCGGCCATATCTGGGGAAGTAAAAATGCAATTAAAGAGGCAAATTTAAACAGCCGTTTTCAAATTGGAAATATTTATTCACTGTTATTGAAATATATTGTTCCAGCTGCTGTATTATTAATAATGCTCTTAAACATTTATCAAACATTTTAAATAACTTTAAAAATCATAGGAGGTTCAATATTGGTAGAAAACAAAGAATTATGTGTTCATTATGATCGCTGTGGAGGCTGTTCAATTCAGGAAGTCTCATATTCTAAACAGCTGAAGGATAAAAAAAATACTCTTTTAGAAATCTTTAAAGATAAAAACATTGAAATTGACAATTTTGAGGAGATACTGGCAAGTCCTGATATTTATGAATATCGGAATAATATGGAGTTCAGTTTTGGTGATCTGAAAAAAGGAGGTACACTCCAGCTGGGAATGCATCCTCGAGGCAGAAGATTTGATGTAATAACTGTTGACAACTGCTTACTTGTCGATCAGGATTTTAGAGATATCTTAAGTACAATTTTAAAATACTGCCGTCAAAACAACTTTAAAAAATATCATATTAAATTAAGGGAAGGTTTTTTACGCAATCTAGTTATCAGAAAGGGAATCAACACTGGTGAGATAGTAGCAAATCTAATAACAACCAGTCAGTCTGATCATGATTTCTCTCCTCTAACTGAAGAATTAAAAGCTCTTGATCTAAAGGGTAAACTTGTAGGTTTTGTCCAGACTATTAATGATGACTACTCAGATCAGGTAAGCTGTGACAGGATGAAAATTTATTATGGTCGAAATTATTTTTATGACAGTTTACTGGAAAATAAATTTAAAATTGATTCTTTATCCTTTTTTCAGACTAATACCAGAGGAGCAGAATTATTATATTCTGAGGCACAAAAATATATAAGTAACGCTAAAGATAAAATTATTTATGATCTCTACTGTGGAGCAGGAACTATTTCTCAAAGTATTGCAGCTGAAGCTAAAAAAATATTCGGTATTGAAATTGATCAGGCTGCTGCAGACAGAGCGGCAGAAAATGCCCAGCTGAATAAAGTGGATAATACTCAATATATTGCAGGTGATGTTCTGGAGGAAATTAATAATATCGATCAGCAGGCTGATTTAATCATTATTGATCCACCAAGACCGGGCATTAATCCAAAAGCTCTAAACAAAATTGCTGCTGCCGGAGCAGAGGAAATTCTTTATATTTCCTGTAATCCAAAAAGTCTGGCCAGAGACTTAAAGGAGTTACAGCTTCATAACTATCAATTAGAGAAATTCAAAGCTGTAGATATGTTCCCGCATACAAAACATCTGGAGGTAATTACCCATTTAAAGAAGGTATAATTTCAATTTTAAAATATCTAAATAAAAAAATGGCCACTGATGTCCGGGAATAGTCCAGACTTCAGCGGCCGTTTTTAATTTTACCTTAATCCAGTCCATTAAAGCAAAAAGGTATTTAAACCAATCAGTAAGAGAATTAATCCCCCAACATAATCAGCATATTTTTCTACTAAAGCTATATGCTTAATATAATGGACTATCTTAAAAGCTGCAGCCGTAATTACAGCTGCTATTAAACCAATTATTAAAGAATCCTCAAAAATCAGACCATAATCTAAATGAAATAGCAGCGAAAATCCAACACCAAGGGCATCAATGCTTACACTAATCCCTAAAACTACAACTGTCCAAAAACTAAGCTGTCTATAAATACACTCTTCCCCATTTTTGTATCCTTCGCGAATCAAAAATATACCCAGCAAAAAAATTACTGTTCCACTAAAATAATTGGATATTGTAAAGAAATTCTGATCGATATAATTTCCCATTAAGCCTCCGGTTAAGGCAAAAAAGAATTGAAAAAATCCAAAGGAAAAAATAACTTTTAACTTCTCTTTCAAATTTGTTCTGGTACCACAACCGATGGCCATTGTTACCCCGGCTGCATCCAGTGCTAATGCCAGTGCTACTAATAAAATATTTATTTTAAACCCCTCCCCAATGATCTGTTATTAAATGTTAAGTTTCACGATCTGACTAAATCAAAATGTAACTAAATATGGCTAAATTATATTTAACATTAATATATTATAAAATATTGAGCTTAAAAATTCAATTGAATTAATCATATTTGGTAGATTTAAGTTACATTATAGTTAAATTATATAATTAATTACAAAATTTTTATACTCAGTTTCACTTTTAATAAATATTTGTTATAATAAAATAAACAATTACTTAAGGAGGAAAATTTATGGAACACAACAGTCTTGAAACAGCAAAGGCTGCCATTAAAATGGCTATTTCTACCAGAAGTGAAGAAAAAGAATTAAAAAAAACATTTGCTGATGATGATATAAATACTGCTGCTGTTGATTTTGGAGGAGAATTTAATAAATCAGTCCCCGAAATTATTGAAAGAGCGGTTATTGCAGCTAAACGTGAAAATATAATTAGTGAATCTCATGTAGCTCAGGGTGCGGTTGCTGGAGCAGCACATGATGCAGTAACTCAGATCATGCCCCGAACTATGGGTCTAAATGTAGGTGGTAAAATTGGTGTTGCCCGCAGTGGTGAGCATATTGTTGTTGCAGTTTTCTTTGGAGTTGGCATGTTCAATTTAAACGAGGTAACTGTTGGCTTAAGTCACCGCTCTTTACTGGATGAAAAAGCTTAAAAAAGACTCGAATTTAGATTAAAGCTATTTGGATATACAGTTGACAAATGTATGAAGTTAATAGTATAATAAAGAAAATTAAATAACTGGTAGCATGGTAATACGGTAGGAGAAATTTGTAGGAAAGCTGAGGCTATTTTGTTTAGACAAGGGGTATTTATACCTAATTTTAGATGTTCTAGCTGACAGCTAATTAACACTCCACCAGGAGTGTTTTTTTATTATTATCCCCACTACCAGTTAGAAAGGGGAATAAAAATGAAAAAGTCTTTTTCAATTTTAATTGTTTTAACTGCTTTAATGGTTTTGTTTGCTGCTTCAGCAGCTGGTGCTCAGGAATACAGAATTGGGATTTCTCAATTTGTTGAACATCCCGCTCTTGATGCAGCACGTGAAGGCTTCATTGAAGGTTTAGCGGAAGAGGGAATTGAAGACGTAGAGTTTATAGAGCAAAATGCTCAGGCTGATTTTGCAACTGCTCAGTCAATTGCCCAGAAATTTAAAAGTCAAAATTTAGATCTTATTTTAACAATTGCAACTCCCAATGCTCAGGCAGCTGCCAACGTAATTACAGAAACACCTGTTTTGTTTACCGCAGTTACCGATCCGCTAGAAGCTGGTTTAGTAGATAGTATGGAAGTTCCAGGTAGAAACCTGACAGGAACTACAGATATGAATCCTGTAGAAAAACAAATCGAATTAATAAAAGAGTTTATTCCAGAATTAAATGATCTGGGAGTTTTATATAATCCTGGTGAAGTAAACTCCGTAGTTCAAGTTGACCTCGTTAAGGCAACAGTTGAAAAAATGGGAATTAATTTACATGAGGGCACTGTCAGCAACAGCAGCGAAGTTAGTCTGGCGACTTCCTCTCTAATCGGAGATGTTGATGCTATTTATGTTCCAACAGATAATATTATTGTATCTGCTCTACCTTCTGTTTTAAATATTACCAATCAAAATAATATTCCTGTTTTTGCATCTGAAAATGGTCAGGTCAGACAGGGATCAATTGCTACTCTAGGAATTGATTATAAACTGCTTGGAATTCAAACTGGTAAAATGGCAGCCAGAGTATTAAATGGTTCTGATCCTGCGGACATGGCAGTTGAATCTTCTAATGAATTAAAATTATATTTAAACACAAAGGCTGCAGAAAATCTTGGTTTAAAAGTGCCAGAAGCAGTCTTAAATAGAGCTAACGTTGTTTATGATGAAATTACACAGGAATAAGAAAAAATAAAATTGTAGTGTAGAAATGGTGTGAGGTGTGTTATGAATTTAAGTTTTGCAATAACGTCTTTAGAACAGGGGCTTGCCTTTGGCATTATGGCCCTGGGAGTATTTATATCTTTTAGGATTCTTGATTTTGCTGACCTTACAGTTGACGGCAGTTTACCATTAGGTGCTGCTGTCTCAGCAAGATTACTGACTATGGGAATGAATCCATTTTTTTCTCTGGGAGCTGCTATTATTGCAGGTGGAATGGCAGGTGCAATTACTGGCTTTTTAAACACTAAATTAAAAATAGCTCCTCTATTATCAGGTATTTTAACAATGACTTCTTTATATTCAATTAATTTACGAGTAATGGGTAGACCAAACATTCCTCTAATAGGTAAGGAAACTATTTTCTCTTTCATTAGAGATCTCGGTATTCCTTATCCCTGGAATAATTTACTTTTATTAATCATTGTTATAGTTGCTGTTAAATTAATTCTGGATGCCTTTTTGAATACTCAAATTGGTTTTGCTCTCAGAGCTACGGGTGATAATCCACAGATGATTAGAAGTATGGGTATCAGCACTAATTCAATGAAAATGCTGGGCTTAATTATTTCTAACGCTCTGGTTGCTTTATCCGGTGCACTTGTAGGACAGTATCAGGGATTTGCAGATGTAAATATGGGTGTTGGTACAATTGTAGCTGGTCTGGCATCAGTAATTATTGGAGAAGTTGTAATTGGAGAGAAATCTATAATGATAGCTACTATTGGAGTGATTGTCGGTTCTATACTTTATAGATTTAGTATCTCAATCGCATTAAATTTAGGTCTTGCAGCTTCTGATTTAAAATTGCTGACAGCTATACTAGTTATAATATTCCTATCAACTCCAAGAATTAAAAAGGCATTGAGGTGAAAATAAAATGCTCAAAATCAAAAATTTAGAAAAAATTTTTTACAGAGGAACTCCAAATGAGAATATAGCAATTAATAAGATTGATCTTACAGTCAATGAAGGCGATTTTATTACAATAGTAGGGAGTAATGGAGCCGGAAAATCAACTCTTTTGAATTCTATTGCAGGTGTTTTCCCAGTTGAAAATGGGACTATTATTTTAGATAATGAAGATATTACTAAAAAAACAGAGTACAAATGTGCTCAAAAAATTGGAAGAGTTTTTCAGAACCCACTTGCTGGAACTTCACCTGAAATGACTATTGAAGAAAATCTATCACTGGCAATATCGAAATCTAATAATCTTTCCCTTAAATGGGGTTTAAGTAAACACAAAAGAGAAATTATGCGAAAACATTTAGAAAAAATTGATTTAGGTTTAGAAAAAAGACTAACCACTAAAGTTAAACTGCTTTCTGGTGGTCAGCGACAGGCTCTAACACTTTTAATGGCTACTGTAGCTAATCCGCGCTTACTTTTATTAGACGAGCATACGGCTGCTTTAGATCCTGCTACAGCAATCAAAATTAAAAACTTAACTGCAGAACTGGTTAACGAAAATAATATTACTACTTTAATGATTACTCATAATATGGAAGACGCTATTAAAATGGGTAACCGACTAATTATGATGGATGGTGGAAAAATAATCTATGATATTCCAGCTGCTGAAAAAGCAGATTTAACTATTGAGAAACTGCTTAAAATGTTTGAAATTAAACATGGTGGTAAATTTAATAATGACCGAATGTTACTTTCAGTCTAAAAATTAAGGGCTCCCAGATGGGAGCCCTTTTATAGTCCAAAGTTATTCTAAAAAAAGAATTTAATTTTAAAAAAGTAATTTTACTTATATTAATTTGGTTTGCCCCCAAAAAGACTAAATAAATATCCTTAAATAAAAAAATATTTAAGGTTGTAAGCAGTAAATTTATCATTTTTCAGTAAAAATAAAATTATATAGTGTGAAAAAGATCTACCGGGACTATGAGGTGGCCAGTTCTAAGCCTTTCAGCAGCTTTTTGAAGTTTGCTGCTGCAACTTTGAAGCCAAACCAGATTTTTTGACATACTTCACCCCTGACCGGCATCTCATCGACATCATATTTGCGTCTGAATACAGAAGGTATTCCTTCTACACCAGCTCTCTGGTTGCACTCTTTGATATATTCTTTTTCACCCATTTTTTCTCTCAGTTTTCCTGTTTCATATCGTTGTTCAGTAAAACTGACTGAATTATGTTTTTTGTTGCTTTTGATTCTGCACTCTGATTTTAGTTTGCAGGCAGCACACTTTTCTTTATCAAAGACGGCATAGAATGAATTCTTATCAGGATTTTTCTCCTGATAATCAGGTTCCACATCATTGGCACAGCTTAAAACATTTTCATAGTCAGAATCAAGATTAAAGTTTTGATAATAAGTCATTTTGTCAGCAGCAGGTTTTTTGCCGATTAGTTCACCGGGCATAAATTGAATGCCAAGAGCTAAAGCTTTTTTAGCAAGATCATAAGTGTAATAGGCACCATCCATAAATATTTTTATTGGGTTCTCAATACTAAAGTTTAGTATCTGATCACTGCTTATCTTATCTAAAGTATCAGCACTAAAGTCCTGATCAGAATATATATTGGGCTTAAAATCATAGCTTGTGATCACAGAATTATCGTCATCAAAAATTTCCAGTACATTGACCGTGTAACCGATATTGGCTTCATATTTCTGCCTGAAGGTTGCATCGGGATCACTGGGGTTTTGCAGAATATCGGATTCCAGTTCTGTACCGTCTTTAGCTTCAATATTATCAGGATCAAGATCATCAAAATCATCGTCATCATAATCTGTTTGTTCACCAAGCATTCTTTTTAGAAGTTCAAATTCTTCAGTCTCAGTAATACTGCCGCCGGCAGTAACAGCTGCATCATAAAGAGTTTTAGCATCTTCTAAAAGCTTTTTTAGTTTGCTTTTGCATTCATCATTTTTGGTGCGATAGATAACCTCATTTCTGTGGGACTCTTTTAAATATACTTCCAGTCCTTCAGGAATTAGATCCTCAAAAGATTTAGAGAGCATTTTGATGAAGTTAGCATTAACAGTGTAAACAAGCTCTATTCTGGATAATTCTCTGGCAGAAGAAGAAACCATAAAAGAATCAATTCTTGCTCTGTCACCTTCGATTTCCAGATTATCTCTGATTAATTCAGCCAGGGATTCAACTTCCTGCTGGATTAAATCAATACCGGTTTCTTTATAGTAATCTGTGACCCGTTCTCTAAAATTACTGAATGTATTTTTAGAGACAGGTGGACGTTCTTCACTGGTTAATCTAAGGGCATATTGATATTCCATACTTAGATGGATATTGGCAACTAATCTTTCGTCAGTCAGATCAAAGAGTTCTTTAATTACCAGAGCACTGATAATTATATTAACAGGAGTATTGGGTCTTGAACCTTTATCACTGTAGAGTACGGCAAAGCGCTCTTCATCAATTGCAGGAAAGATAATTTCCTGAAAAGTATCAGCCCAGGAATTTAAAAGATATTCCTGTAGATATTTGGGTAAATCCTTAAAAGAATCGTAAAGACTTAACTGCTGGTGACTGTTGGGGACAAACATTCTATCATCCTTTCTTTGATTTCTTAAATTAATTATATCAAACAAAGACCGTCATCTAAAGGATTATAGCGGATTAATCTAATTAATTTGAAGATGATAAAAGTAAAACTTATTGTTATTATTTGGTTATTAATGAAATTTATTTAGTCTTTTTGGGGGCAAACCTTAATTTATATTTTAAGACTATATTCAGCTCCAGGTTTCAAAACCTGTTTTTGGTCAAAAACTCTAAATTCCAGCTCAGTTTGATTACTAGTAGCTGCCTTTAATTTGAATTGATTTTGATTTAGAGAAACTTTAAATTTTTTCTCTTTATAGTTTAATTTAAATTCTAATTCTTCCCATTCCTGACAGAGAGTCGGTTTAAATGACAGTCCCTTTTTATCAATTTTCATTCCGGCAAAACCATTAACAATTAACTGCCAGATTCCGCCTGCAGCTGCAGTATGAACTCCCCCAATAAAAGTCCCACCACTAACCGCTTTATTAGTACTCATAAGATCTATAAAAGCTGATTTTTTAAAATAATCATAGGTCTCTTCTGCTCTTCCTAATCTGGCCGCCACAATCGCATACTGAGATGGACTCAGAGAAGAACCATGCTGAGTTCTTGGCTCATAATAATCATAATTTGCAGCCAGAACTTCCTCGTTAAAAGTATCATGAAGAGTAAATAACTGAATCACGTCAGCCTGCTTAATTACCTGAGTAAATACAGCTACTCCATTAGGCCAACCCCAGTATTCTTCTTTATCAATTAACCTATCTTCCAGCACTTCAGCTGTTGTATCTTCTAAGTCAAAATATCCATCAAACTGTTCAATTAAATTATTTCCATTTGGTTGGGGCAGATATATTTTTTCTGCTATCTGCTGCCAGGCTGTAATTTCGGAATCATTTAGATTAATTTTTGTTTTTAATTCAGATAGTTTATCGGGATATTCGTTCTCCATTTTATAATAAAAATACAGAGCTTTTTTTAGAGCAAATTGAGTCTGATAATTGGTAAACGCATTATTATCTACATTCTCATGGTATTCATCTGGTCCCAGAAGTCGAATTATCTCGTACTGATCTTTATACTGATTGTAGTAAACTCTGGAATGTAAAAAACGTGCCACCTCAAATAAAATTTCACTTCCATATTCAACAACAAAATCAATATCATCTGTTGCCAGATAATACTTCCAGATCGTATAGCTAATATCCGGAGAAACATGAATCTGCCAATCATTAAAATGATTTCTAATCTTACGTCCACTGATTACATCTTTAAAGAAAAAGGAAGGACATAATTCAGCACCACTTTTACCCGATATCCAGGCATAGAATGCTCCTTCATATCCTAAATCTTTCGCCTTCTTGCGGGCTCCATTTAAAGTATGATAACGATATTTTAGTATATTTTTGGCAGTCTCTGTCTCCGTAAAAAGAAACATGGGTAAATTAAAAATTTCCTGATCCCAAAAAGCAGCTCCCTGATAAGCCTGACAGGATAAGCCACGAGCTCCTATTGGTAAACGTTCACTATGAGCAGGTGTAGCAATAATATTATGATAAAGATTAAATCGGACTGCCAGCTGATCTAAAAGATTCCCCTTGACTCTAATATCCATGAGCTCCCATTTTTTATCCCAGACCGCCTGATGTTCATTTTTTAAAGTTTGATAACCGGTTTTCAAAGCTGAACTGGCATCATTTAAGGCTGCTTTTAAAGGTTCTTCCCGATCATTACTGGAGTAGACAATCATATTTCTATCAAGTTCAATTCCTCCTGCTTCAGCTTCAATATCCATTAAAAGATAAATAGACTTTTTTTCATTTTCAACTTTAAGATTCTGTATTTTACCTTTTTTAAATTTAAATGAAAGAGCTGTTACCAGAGTGATATTACTTTCTACAGTTTCAGCCTTTAAATAAAGAGTATTCTCACTTGAATCATATTCTCCACTAAAATTTTCCAGGTGACTTCCATTTAAATCCCAGACATCCCCGTTTATTCCAAGTTTCAATTCTACCTTTTGATTGCTTAAATTTTTTATTTGATAATTATTGGCTATCAAATGCAAATTAGAATAAGAAGCAAACCTCTCAGAGACAATATTAATTTTTTCGTCATTGATTGAATTTCTTTTAAATATCCCATATTTATAATTAAAATTCAATTCTGTTTCCATCTGATCTTCTCCGGGATAATCCCCCAGCTTTTTCTCATTTAAGCGGACTTCTGTTGCCAGTGCATTAGGAGAATTAGAAAGTTCCCTCCATTTATCATCTGCCATATCATAGGTATCTGTAATTACACAGGCCTGATACTGATTCTTATTCCATTCTTCCAGCGTACCTCTGTAACCCAGATATCCATTCCCACATAAAAGGTTACTCCCATAATGGACTAATTGTTCCTCTTTTAAACTCTCAATCTTTAAATTCCAGCCATCTTTTATTTTAAAAAAATCTTCATGATTCAATTTTATACCTCCTTAACAATAGTTGAGGGACTTATAAATATCCCGGTTATTTTCTCTTAAAATTTAACAAATAAATTAGGCCACCAAATTATAGTTCTCCTGTAATCTGATGGCCTGATTTTCTCTTATTTCTAATCAGACTTATATTATATTTTTAATTTTTAAGATTTAAAATTATCTAATCCCATATTCTCATATAATATAATACAATAAATATCCAAATTATCCTTTAACAGCACCTGCAGTTAAACCTGCTACAATTCGCTTCTGGAAAATTAAGACCAAAACCACAATTGGAATTGTAACTACAACAGCTGCAGCCATTATCTCTCCAAAAGGTTCCTGGCGAGCAAACTCACCGGAAAAATACTGAATAGCTACCGGTACAGTTCTCGCTTCAACATCTATCGAGGTAAATGTTAAGGCAAATAAATACTCATTCCAGGCCTGAATAAAAGATAATAACCCTGTTGTAACAAGAGCCGGTGCAGTAAGCGGCAGCAAAATCATATGGAAAGTTTGAAATGGAGTTGCTCCATCTACCTGAGCTGACTGCATAATTTCATCCGGCAAATCCCGGAAAAATGAAGTTAATACCCAGGTTGTAAAAGGTAGGGTAAATAAGAGATATGTAAAAATCATACTTACCCTGGCACTTAAGTTTAAAGCATTAATTACGGCGTATAATCCTGAGAGAACAGTAACCTGAGGAAACATAGTCATTGCCAGTATTGTATATAAAGCAGGAGCTTTACCTTTAAAGCGAAGCTTCCCTAAAGCAAAAGCCGCAAAAGAACCGGTCAACAATGCTAGAATTGTAGTTGAAGTTGCTACAATAGTACTGTTAATCAAACCTCTAATAAATCCGCCATTTGTAAAAATAGCTTTATAATTTCTGGTAAAAATCGATATTTCACCTGTATCAGGATCTCTAGGAATCAAAGTAGCTGGTGTCATACTTAACTGGGCTTCAGTTTTTAAAGAAGAAGATATTGCCCAGTAAAATGGAAATAATAAATATATTACAATTATGGCCAGCACAAGGTAAAAAAGAACCTTTTTAAGTATTTTTTTCTGATCTCTTGTCATTCTGTATCAACTCCCAGGGATTTCATATAAAGAATAGCAAAAGCAAAAATAATGATGAAAATTATAACACCTATTGCAGATGCCATTCCCATTTTTCTGGCTGAAATCAATTGAAAATAATTAAAACTTGCCATTGAATATCTCTTCTGTGACAGCATAACCTGAAAAACATCAAATACTCTTAGAGCATCCAGGGTTCTAAAAATTAAAGCAACTGCCAGTGAAGGTTTTAATAAAGGCAAAGTAATATTAAAAAACTGTCTAAATTTACTGGCTCCATCTACTTCAGCAGCTTCATAAAGTTCGTTTGGAATTAACTGTAAACCAGCCAGAATCAATAATGCCATAAAAGGTGTTGTTTTCCAGACATCAACTGCAATAATTGCTGGCAGCTGCAGATTGGCACTACTTAAAAATGAATAGCTGCCATCGATCAAACCAAATCTATCTCCCAGCATATTAAACAGTCCTGCTCTGGTTGGCTCAAACATCCATTCCCACATTCTTGCAGAAACAACAGTAATGACCGCCCAGGGAACTAACATAACTGCTCTCATTGCACCTCTACCTTTAAATTCACTGTTAACTACTAAAGCAACAATTAACCCCAGCAATGTCTCAAAAAAGACAGAGAAAAAAGTGAATACCAGAGTATTCCAAACTGACCTAATAAAATCAGGTGTCCTTGCTCCTACAACATACTTGTTGCCAAAAAAACTGAATTCAAATGCAGGTCGATAGAGATGAGGATCTCTGGGTAAAACTCTTATTGGGCGCTGAAATTGTTTTTCACCAGTTTCTTCATCGACTGCCTGTTCCCCTGTTTCTTGATCAATAATAGGATCAAGCTCTTTAACAGTAAAAGACAGTAATGCCTGATAATTATCCAGACCAACAAATTCGGTTTTTGTACTGGATGCAAATTCTCGATTGGTAAAACTTGTATAAAAAACCTGGCCCAGAGGATATAAAGCAATTATAATGAGAATTAAAAATGCTGGTAATAACAATTTAAAAGCTAATTTCTGCTCTTCTTTTGCCAGATTTGACGAACTACTTATGGCCATTTAAATTCCCCCCTTTATAAAATCTGGAGAGGGAAATTTCCCTCTCCAGCTAATAAGCACTTTTAAATAATTTTACTTATGGCTGTGTTGGTTCTCCAGTTTCAAATCCTGTAGTATCCATCAGATCTAATTCTAAATACTCAATAGCCGAACGAGCATCACTTTCACCAGTTAGTACTGAATGTACTGCCTGGAAGAATTGTTCTGAAACCTGATTATACTTAGGAGCAGTTGCTGTTGAAGGACGAGCTACTGCATTGGTAAATACATCATATAGGCTGCCAAAGAATGGAGCCGCTTCTAATACATCTTCGTCTTCATATAATGATTTTATTGTTGGATTTAAAGTAGCTTCTACAGCGCGTAATTTCTGAACTTCTTCGCCAGCCATAAACATAGCCAGTTTTGCTGCTTCTTCAGGATGTTCACTATACTTACTTACTGCAAGATTCCAGCCACCTAAAGTACCGGCAGAACTTCCACTATCTCCAGCAGGTAGAGGAGATACATCAAAATTGCCAGCTGTAGGTTTACCCTCTTCATTTCCTAAAGCATAAGCATAAGGCCAGTTACGCATGAACAGAGCATTTCCAGCTTCCCACATTGAACGAGCATCTTCTTCTCCCATACCGGTTACTCCTGCAGGAGAAATGCCGCCAACCCAGCCAGCAGCCTGATCAATTATTTCAATTGCTTTGTCATTATTAATAGTTATTTTCTTATCATCACTAACTATTTTGCCACCACCATTAGAATAAATCCACTCTAAGGCGTCACAGGTTAGACCTTCATAGGCATTACCCTGCCATACATAACCATAAAAATCTTCATTACCTGCAGCTCTCTCTTCTTCCATAATATAGCGAGCTGTTTCTTCTAATTCATCCCAGGTTTTTGGAACTTCACGGTCATATTTTTCTAATAAATCGGTTCTATAATAGAGAAGTCCTGCATCAGTAAACCATGGTAAAGCAATTAATTTTCCATCAACTGTATTGTTCTGAACAATTGCCTGGAAGTGTTTATCTACAACTTCCTTAGCACCATAATCATAAAGATTTAGAAAATGTTCTGCTAATTCGCCAGGCCAGATTACATCAATTTGATAAATATCTACCTTAGAACTTTCAGCTTCTAAAAACTGAAGGTATAATCCATATCTATCATTAGCAAGGTCTGGAGTATCTAAAATTTCTACATTTACCCCTGGATTTCTTTCCATATACATTGCTGCAGCTTCTTCTGCAGTTGCTTTTTCCTGACCTACTGCACCGGCAGCAATTGTTAATGTAATTTCATCTTCTTCCTGAGCCATTACCACACCACTAAATGCAATAATAAAAACTAAAGCTAAAACTAAAAGCAAATTTTTTCTCATTAATAATTCTCCTCCTCTAAAGTTGTTAATAAATAAAATTATGTTAAGAAAATATCTTAACTACCCCCTATTATTTATTATCACCTCCTCTTTAGTAGTAAGTTCATTTAATTTATTTGTGCTTTCTCTAACCACAAGTTTGTGTGGAATAAAGACTTTATTATCCTCAATTTTTTCTTTATTAATAATTTTGTTCAACATATCTATGCTTTTTAAACCAAGCTGATAGCCTGACTGTTTTACAGTAGTTAAAGCAGGATCAATATATTTGCCCAGTTCGATTCCATCAAAGCCAACAACTGAAATTTCTTCTGGAATTTTGATATTCTGTTCTTTTAGATATCTAATTGCTCCCACTGCCATTTCATCATTAAAAGCAAAAATAGCTGTCACATCCGGGAATTTTCTAATAATTTTTTTGGCAGCTGAATAACCGCTTTCAAAAGTGAAATCTCCCTCAATAAAACGATTAGGATCATATTTGATCTCACTGAGCCTTAAAGCAAGTTTTACCCCTCTAAGTCTCTCCTGACTGGCAAGTAAATCTAAATCAGGTCCCTTAATGAAAGCAATATCTTTATGGCCCGCCTGACAGAGAAATTCAACAATATCATAGGCAGCTGCCACATTATCAACTGTCACACAACTAATTTCCGGATCACTAATATATCCTGAAGCAAAAACTACTGGAATTTGATAGTTTTTGACAATTGAAAGCAAATCATTATAATAATTTGTTGTAATTAAAATAATTCCATCAATTTTTTTCTGCTTCATAATATTAAGATAATTTTGTTCTTTCTCAAACTCGCCATCTGAATCCCCATAAATAAGTGCATAGCCCCGTTCTCTAGCTTCTGCTTCAATTCCTTTTAGCAAATTTGCCAGAAACGGCCTCTCCATGCCTGCACCAATAACTCCAATCAGATTACTTGTATTGGTTCTTAATATTCGAGCAGAATCATTAATCTGATAATCCAGTTTCTCAACTGCTTTTTGAACTTTCCTGGCTGTTTCTTCTCTTACCAGTGAGCTATCATTTAAAACACGAGAAACTGTACTTAATGAGACTCCTGCTAATTTTGCTACATCTTTCATAGTTACATCCATAATTGTCGCTCCTCGAAAATAATGAAATCCATTTCACTATTTAATATATTCAATGCAAAGTTAAAATCTCCTGCACAAAAATCAAATTTTTTTGATTATTTTGCTTAATCATGTCAAAAAGAGCGTTATTTTCACTAAAAAAGCCTTTTTTAGAACTTAAAAACCGCTTCTATAAAAAAATATGTTTTATTTTTAATATTGATAAATTTCTGTTAATTTAAGTCTTGAAAAAACCCTGAAAATAATGAAATGCTTTTCAAAATTTCCAGGGTTATATTGAATATATTTTATTTAAAATTTATTTGTTCCAAATTATCACTCATTAGAACCTTTTCCAGCTTTTGATTTGCAATTTTATTTGAAAATAAATAAGGATCTCCCCCCTGTAAAACTAAAATCAGGGGATTATCCTCTAGCAAGATTTCTTCAATTAATTTATATGCCTTTTCCTGATCTTTTTTACTACTCACTAATTTTAAATAGTCAATTAAATTATCAACTCTGCGATTACTATAATTAAAATAATTCAGTTCTGATTCGGAATAAAAATTATCAGCTAAAAATTCAAATTTATTATGATAATTATATGACATTATAAATAGCTCGCTTTTAAAATCTTTACTTTTAATAAGATTTAAATATTCTGACCAACTAAATTGACTTAAGTTAAGCTTAATTTTTTTATCCTGTAATTCATTCTTTATTAAATCTGCAATTACTTTATTATTTTTAGAATCATTACTCACTAAATTAAGTTGTTCGGGATAAGCCTCATCTTTTAAATTATTATCATTATTTTTTTTAACCAAATTATTAATCTGGTCAATATAAGAAGCTTCCTTTGAATACTGAAAAGGAAAAATAAAACTTAACAAGTCATCATTCTGCTCCAAGTTAATCTCATTCAGGCTGTTTCTTAAATATTCTTTGATATTTTGATCACTGATAACTTTTTTTAAAGAACTATTGTAATTATAACCAAGATAATAATAAATATTTTCTGCTGTTTTTTTGAGCTGATAATTATCTGTCTTTTCAAGCTCCGAATACTTTTGGTAAAGTTCCGAACTCAATTGATAAATGTCATAATTGTGATATTCTTTTATCTCAGACTCATTAGCAGAAAAATCAATTTTTATTCTATCTAAATAGGGTAATCTCTCTTTGCGATAATTATTTTTCCAGTAATTATCAAATTTTTTTAAAATAATTTGATCTGGATTAAAATTATTTAATACAAATGCTCCTGTACCAATTGGCTCCATAAAAAATTTAGAATTATTTAGTACTGCTTGTTCTGGCAAAACAACAGCAGCATTTTCAGTTAAATTATAAATGAATGGAGCATAAGATTCTTTAAGTTCTATTTCCAACAAATAGTCATCCAAAATTTTAATTCCTGATATTTCTTTACTCCTTCCCTGCCTGTATTCTTCATAACCTTTAACCTTATTCAACAGATTAGCGTAAGGAGATTTATTTTCTGAGGCGGCTAAATATTCTAGAGACCACTTCCAGTCTGCTGCTGTTACTCTTCTTTTGGATAAAGAACTTAGAGCTCCATTAATCTGAAAGGGATGAAAATATATATTTTCTCTCAACTTAAATCTAAACACTCTGGCCTGATTATTGATTTCCCATGTTTTGGCAAGGTTAGGAATTAGCTCTCCTTCTGCATTCAAAGTAACCAGACTATCAAAAATTTGCTGACTGATTATTTTTTCCGCTTTATTTGCTGCATAAATTGGATTTAAATTGATTGGGCGCTGCTGTAATTTAATATTCAGTTCCCCACCATAGTTAGCTGCCTGAATAGTAAATGAAAATATGAACAAAACCATAATTATTATCAAAATCATTTTAGGATATCTCATTTTTTTACCCCTTTATATTTTTATAGTAAAAATAATTGTCTGCTCATTTTATTATTCTATAAAAACAGAAAAATCCCTGTCTACTAACTAAATTAGCAGGCAGGGATTCAGAAACATCTATATATTTTTACTTTATTTATCTAATAAATGACAGGCTGCAAAGTGGCCATCACCATACTCTTTAAACTCTGGCTCTTTAACAGGACAGGGTTCAAAAGCTTTAGGACAGCGGGGATGGAATCTACAGCCAGAAGGTGGATCTACTGGGGAAGGTACATCTCCCTCAAGTACGATTCTATCCTTCTTCTTTTTCGGATCTGCCTCTGGAATTGCAGATAAAAGAGACTGAGTATAAGGATGCATTGGATTTTTAAATAATTCCTTTTTGTCAGTCAGTTCCACTATTTTACCAAGATACATTACTGCTACTCGATCACTAATGTGTTTTACTACACTTAAATCATGAGCAATAAATAAATAGGTTAAACCATATTCTTTCTGTAAATCCTGCAGCAGGTTTACAACCTGAGCCTGAACTGATACATCAAGGGCAGATACAGGTTCATCTGCAATTATTAATTTAGGATCAACTGCTAACGCTCTAGCTACACCTATCCGCTGGCGCTGCCCTCCAGAAAATTCGTGAGGATAGCGGTTCATATATTCCTCTCCCAGACCCACATTTTCCAGAATTTCTTTAACTTTTTCGTTTCTTTCCTGCTTATTTTTAGCAAGATTATGGATATCTAAAGGCTCACCTACGATATCTGCAACAGTCATCCTTGGATTTAAAGAAGCATAAGGATCCTGAAAAATGATCTGCATGTCACGTCTGATTGCCCGCATTTCTTTTTTATCTAAATCCATAACATTTTTACCATCAAAAATAACTTTACCTTCAGTAGCTTCTAAAAGACGAAGAATGGTTCTGCCAGTTGTCGATTTACCACAACCGGATTCTCCAACCAGACCGAGTGTTTCTCCTTCTTCTACTGCAAAGGAAATATCATCAACAGCTTTTACATGGGCTACTGTTCTTTTAAAAACACCTGCTTTAACTGGGAAGTATTTTTTTAAATTCTTTACTTCTAACAAATTCTCAGCCATTAGTCTAAAACACCTCGATCCTCATAAATTCTTTCTCCACGTTCTTTTATTTTTTCTAAGTCTTTATATCTCCAGCAGCGTACCTTATGTCCTTCAGTTGCATTTTCCAAAGGTGGCTCTACGTCAAAACATTTACCTTCAGCTAAAGGACAGCGAGTATTAAACTTACAGCCTTCCGGAAAATTAAGCGGTGAAGGTACACTACCTGGAATTGCTTCCAGCCGGTCAACATCTTTATCTAATTTAGGAATTGAGTTCATTAGTCCCCAGGTATAAGGATGCTTAGGATCTTCAAATAATGTATCTACATCTGTATATTCTACTACCTTACCAGCATACATTACTGCTACTCTATCCGAAACCTCAGCAATTACTCCTAAGTCATGAGTAATCATCATAATAGACATACCGTAACTTTCTTTTAGGGAGTTCATTAACTCCAGAATCTGAGCCTGGATAGTTACATCAAGAGCTGTTGTCGGCTCATCTGCAATTAAAAGCTGTGGATCACAGCTTAAGGCCATCGCAATCATTACCCGCTGCCTCATACCACCTGACAGCTGGTGAGGATATTCGTCTACACGCTGTTCGGGCAGAGGAATACCTACTTTCTGCAGCATATCAACAGCCTGACGTCTTGCTTCTTTTCTGTCCACACCTTTATGCAGCATAATTGCTTCCATAATCTGATCTCCAACAGTATAAACCGGGTTTAAAGAAGTCATCGGTTCCTGGAAGATCATTGAAATATCATTACCACGAATTTTTCGCATTTCTTTTTCTGATAACTTAGTTAAATCTTTTCCCTGAAAATTAATTTCTCCAGCCTCTATTCTACCCGGAGGAGATTCTACCAGCCTCATAATTGATAATGAGGTAACACTTTTACCACAGCCAGACTCACCTACAATACCTAAAGTTTCGCCAGGATAGATCTCATAATCAACACCATCTACCGCCTTAACTACTCCTTCTTCTGTATAAAAATATGTTTTTAAGTTTTTAACTTCTACTAAAGCTTCTTTACTCAAAAAATTCACCTACCTTATTAATGGCTAAATTTATAATTAATTAAGTTTTGGATCTAAAATATCACGGAACGCATCACCAATTAAGTTCCAGGATAAACAGAAAAGTGTGATTGCAACTCCTGGAATAACCAGAGTATACCAGTAATGAAGTGGGTCACCCTCAACTCCCAAGATCCAGTTACGAGCAAAAGAAATCATCTGACCCCAGTCAGCATAGCCTTCTGGTGCGCCTACCCCTAAAAAGCTTAAAGTTGAGGCGGTAATAACCATAGAGCCCATTCTCATTGAAGCCTGAATTACAACCGGGAATATTGTATTTAGAATAATATGTCTAAAAATAATTCTAAAATCGTTTGCTCCAAGAGCTAAAGCTGCCTGAACAAACTCATCTTCTTTTACTGATAACACCTGCGATCTCATCAATCTGGCGGTACTCATCCAACTAAAGGTGATTAAAGCAATCATTACATTCGTTATACCCTGTCCTAAAATAGTTACCAGTACTATTGTGGCAATAATAAAAGGGATAGACATGAAGACATCTGTAATTCTCATAATGACTTCATCAATCCAACCACCATAATAGGCAGCAATTGTACCAACAATGATCCCGATAGAACTACTAATTCCAACAACAATCAAACCAATTCTAAAAGCTGTTCTGGTTCCCCAAACAATTCCATAAAATATATCATATTGTCCTTCTGTAGTACCAAAAATATATTCTTCACTTGGCGGCTGTGGTTGAATTGCCCAGCCACCTCTGGGGATTAAATAGGGTTCGTCTGCATCCCGGGGTGGTGCAATCCAGGGTGCAAAAACAGCGACAACAATAAAAAATAAAATAATTAAAATACCTAATAATGAGATTTTATTTTGTAATAAACGTTTTAAAACTTCTTGCCATTCCACTTAAACCATCACTCCAATCTAATTCTTGGGTCAATTACAGCATAAGAAACATCAACAAAGAGGTTAATCAGGATTAATAAAAATCCAAAATATAAAGCTCCACCCAGTACACCCGGATAATCAAGCTGCTGAGCTGAATTAGCCATAAACTGTCCTAATCCTCTTATATTAAAAATACTTTCTACAATTACCAGACCACCTGCAAGTCCTAAAACCATCTGTCCTGCTACTGTTACAACAGGTATTAGAGCATTTCTAACAGCATGCTTATAAACAACAATATTATCAGCTAAACCTTTAGCTCTTGCAGTTCTAATATAGTCCTTTTTTAATGTTTCCAGCATATTTGAACGAGTTATTCTTAATATAAAAGCCCACCATAATATAGAAATTGTAATTACCGGGGCAATCATATGTCTAATAGCATCTAAAACTATTGAAAAATCAAGGTTTAAGATCCCATCCAGAATATATAGACCGGTATAATTTACAAATTCTGCAGATCTGACAATTTCTGTTGCCCAATTCGAAAGCCTTCCTGGTGGCAGCCAGCCTAAAACCCCATAGAAAATCATTAACACTAATAATCCAAAAACAAATGATGGAAACGACCATCCAATCACAGCAAAAATTCTAATAGTATGATCAATAATCTTGTTGTGATGAACGGCAGACACAACCCCTAATATAATCCCGCCAAATATAACAGGTATTAAGGATAAAAGTGCTAATTCGATTGTTGCAGGAAATCTATCAGCAATCGCCCTAGTTACTGGTGCACCTGCTGATTCTGACCAACCAAAATCACCCTGTGCAACTCCGCTAATCCAACGACCATACTGTTCATACCAGGGATCATCAAGTCCATATTTGGTCACCAGCTGATCAATATCCTCTGCTCCTTTTAATTGAGCAGGATCAGTGATATATGTACTCAACCTCTGGTAAGGTCCCAGCATCATAATCATAGAAAATATTAATAAACTTACTCCTAAGAGGATTACTGGAAGTATCAAAAAACGCCTTATAATATAAGAAATCATCCTCTAAATTCATCCTTTCCAACTTTTTTATTATATATACAATAACATATCTGGGGGGTTAAATATCCCCCCAGATATTTATTGTAATATTTTTACTGATTCAATATTACTTGTCTAGTGAGTAGAAGTACTGGCCTGGATCTCTAATTGGATCATAGTACCATCCTTCAACCCAGTCTCTCATAACTACCTGAGCAGATGGCTGATACAGATAGAAATCAAGTGCCTGATCATATGCAATCTGCTGTAATTCTTTATAAATTTCTTCACGTTTTGCTGGATCTGTTGAAGAAATACCTTCGTCAATTAGTGGATCAATATTTTCTTTAGCGAAATTAATATAATCCTTACCTTTGAATCCACCATAAGTTCCGTCACTACCTAAGAAAGGTACAACGAAGTTGTGAGGATCGGCATAATCAGCACCCCAGGCAATAAAACCTAAAGTAAACTTATTAGCAATTAACTTGTCTAAATAAGTAGCCCACTGAATACCGCGAACGTTAACTTTGAACTTAGGATTAATCTGTTCAACATAATATTTCAACATATCAACAGCACTCTTACGCACGTCATTACCTGAGTTATAAAGAATTGTGATTTCAAATCCTTTTTCCCATAATTCTCCATCAAAAGCTTTCTTAAAGTGCTCTTCTGCTTTTTCCAGATCTAACTCATAAGTTGGAGAATTTTCATCATATCCTAATAATGGTTCAGGAATTGGTCCACGTCCCTTCTGACCATCACCATTCAATACATCATTAATGAATGCTTCATAGTTCATTGAATAAAGGAATCCTTTTCTAACATCAATATCACTAAAGAAGTTAGAAGGAATACCATTACCATCTAATTTACCACTGTGAACATCAGGATTACCCTCTGTTACAATATTAAAGTTCATAAGTCCAGCACCCATGTAAATGTTTGGAAGTCCTGTAATAACTTCAACTCCATCCATGTTTTCTACCTGACTCATGTACTGTTTGTCTACATAAACGATATCAGCATCTCCACGCTGTAACATTAACTTACGTGTTGACCATTCATCAATCATTCTAATTATAACTTTTTTAATAGGAGCAGGTTCACGCCAGTAATCATCATTTCTATTTAAGATTACTTCTTCACCATTTACCCATTCTACTAATTCATATGGTCCAGTACCATTCATTTTATCAAACAGTGGATCATCTTCTTTAGTTGGGTTGGTATACTCTGCTATTGAATCTGGCTGACCATCCCAGTCTCCCTGTTCAACAGACCATTCTTTGTCAACAATTGCGCCAAGGCCATTACCCTGAGCAATAATACTTAAGAATGGTGGGAAAGCTTTTGGTAAATGGAATACTACACTATTTCCATCTACTTCAACTGCTTTTTCTAAATAAGCATAAACTTCTTCAGACTCAGCTGCTGTTAAATCAGATGGGCTTTTTTCTTCTCCCAGCACTTCAGTAACAACATCTGCTAATGAACCTTTTTGGAATAATGGTTCATAAATCATCCAAACAGGGCCACCATCTCTATCCTGAATTAGAGCTCTCAAGAAACTGTATTTAACATCTTCTGGAGTTAAAGGATCACCATTCTGGAAAGTAACTCCTTCTCTAATAGGAAACTCATAAACGGTACCATTTTCTCTAATTAAACCATTTTCTTCTGTTGGTACCTCTGTTGCAAGATGAGGCATGAAATCTGTAATATCTCCCTCATTAAATTTAATTAAATTTTCATATACATTATCAATAATCTCTGCACTTGCAGAATCATACTGAAAATGAGGATCTAAACTATCAATTGTTCCCATATTAACTTCAACAAATGTATCAGGATTTGTAACTTCCTGAGCTCCTACTACGGAAAATACTGAAACTACTAATAATAAAGTTAAAAATACTACTAATTTTTTTTGCATACTCGAAATTCCCTCCTAATATTTTTAAATTATCTATACTCTCTTATCTCTAATCTCTTCTCTTTTTAAATTTACACCCCCTTATCAGATGTGTCTGTTGTTTTAAAAAGAAAAACTAAACTTAATAATTTAAAACTTAAATTTTTTACTAACTTAAATTATATAATTATTTACTGAAAAAATCAAGTTGTATCCAACTATATATAATTTTCATACAAAATAAGACAATAATTTCTATTTATGATATATTATTCAGAAAAATTAGCCAAAAGCAGATCGAAAGTAGATAAACTGTATATTTTAAGGTTGTTTTTACTATAGTAATCTTTTGTTGAGATAACTCTTCTCACAAAACTATCTGTTTCTGCAAATGGAAGTTCTTCTTTTAGATCAGCATTCCAGCCGTTATTGATCCATTTTTGAACATTTCTTTCGCCCGCATTATAAGCAGCAATAGTTTTAATAAGATTTTGGTCAAATTTCTGATAGAGATAGCTAAAATACCAGCTGCCAAATTTAATATTCAAATCCGGATTGTCTAAATCTTTTAAACTAAAATTTTTATAACCCAGCTCTTTTGCAACCCAGTTTGCTGTAGCTGGCATCAGCTGCATCAGGCCAACTGCTCCTTTAGGAGAAATTGAATACTTATTAAATCTGCTTTCAACATAAATTATAGCTGCCAGTAGTTCAGGTTCAAGAGAAAATTCTTTAGAATATTTATCAATCTGCTTTTTATATTTAACCGGTTCTAAGTTTCTCCTGATAGTCCAGAAATCAAAATTGCTATTTATGGTGATCAACAATATAATTGATAAAAGAAGAAAAATAATTCCTTTAATTAAGTATTTTCTCACCAACTTAATTTATCCTCCCTTTAGTTAAGCCCTATTTTTTTCAGCCAGAGAGTGAATAATCATTTCTGCAGTCGCCAGATTAGTAGCCAGTGGGATCTCATGTACATCACAGAGTCTCAAAAGAGCACTTACATCGGGCTCATGTGGCTGAGCTGTCAGAGGATCCCGCAAGAAAATCACTCCATCCAGACGATCTTTAGCAATTTCAGCTCCAATCATCTGATCACCACCGATTGGGCCAGAGGCCATTCGTTCTACATCCAATCCGGTCTCATCAATTAAACGCTGACCTGTAGTACCGGTAGCAATTAAACGCATTTTTGCCAGAACCTCTCTGTGTTTTTTCGCAAAGCTAATCATATCTTCTTTTTTTTCATCATGAGCTATCAAGGCAATTCTAATCAATTTATCATCTACTCCCTTCAATACTTTCTCCCAGTTTAAGTCCAGTTTTGTTTTTAAATCTTCTATTGTTGAATTATTTTCAACTACTTTATCAGCCCTTTTCCTCTTTTCTGACAGCGGCATTTGAGAATTTATTCTTTTCAGTGCTTCTTTTCGAGTAAAATTATTCCTCTTTTTTAATCTATTTATCTGCTGTTCTTCTGAACTGGCAATGACCCAGATCTGATCACAGAAACGATCAAGTCCGGTTTCATAAAGTAATGGTGCCATAAAAACAACTATTTCGTCATCTTCTAGATACTGATGTGCCTGTTCTTTCATTTCATAAATTATCAGGGGGTGGAGAATAGATTCTAATTTTTTTCTCTTAACTGGATCAGAAAAAACTATTTCTCCCAGTCTTTCTCGATCAAACTCTCCATCCGCTTTTAATATTTGATCACCAAATTCCTCTACAACCAGCTGCCATCCTTTTTCTCCCTGACGACTAATCTTATGGGAAATCTGATCTGCATCAATAATTCTGGCCCCTTTTTGGGCAAGATATTCTGCTGCTGTAGATTTACCGGTAGCAATTCCACCTGTTAAACCAATAATCATAATAATCCCCTTTCTCTATCTCTATTTTTGACATTGAGGACAAAAATAAGTTGAACGCCCACTAACCTTTATCTTCTCGATAGTAGTACCACAGCTGTAGCATTCCTCTCCCTGACGCTGATGGACCTGCAGCTCTTCCTGAAAGGAACCTTTTTCACCAAAGGCATTAACATAATCACTAAAAGAAGTACCTCCATAAATTATTCCTTTCTGAAGAACATCCCGCATATTATAATAAATCTTTTCCTTTTCAGAATCATTTAAGGTATCAGCTGTTCTATCAGGTTTTATTCCTGCTCTAAAAAGTATTTCATCGGCATAAATATTACCAATTCCAGCAACAAAATGCTGATTTAAAAGCAGTGATTTAATGATTGCTCTCCGACCTACAAATAATTTCTTGAAATCTTCCAGATTCAGACTATCACTCAGAGGCTCAGGTCCCAATTCTGCCAACCCTCCTGCCTGTTCAGGGTGGTTTTTATCTATTAAATAAACCCGACCGAATTTACGGATATTGTTAAACCTGATTTCCTGTCCATCATTAAGACTAAAAATTACATGAGTGTGTTTATCTCTAAATTCTTTAACCTCTTTAACCAGAAGTTTACCTGTCATCCTGAGGTGAATTATCATATTTTGATCACTGTTTAATTCAAAAATAATATATTTACCTCTACGATTAACAGCTTCAATTTTGGAACCAATTAATTTTTCTTTAAAAGCAGAAATATTTTCTTCCGGATAGGCAATCATATTCTTTTCTCTAATTTCTACTCCAGTAACTACTTTATCTTCTACCAGAGGTCTTAAACCCTTAACCACTGTTTCAACTTCTGGAAGTTCAGGCATCTTTATTCACCTCATAATCCTTTTTATCTCTCCAGTTTTCCCCTGTCTGAAGATCAACTAAAAGTGGAACATCCAGTTTAGCTGCATTTTCCATTTTAGCTTTTATTAATTTTGCTGCCGGTTCTAAATCAGATTTTGCCACTTCAAATACTAATTCATCATGTACCTGCAGTAGAATATTCAGGTTTAAATTCGCGTTTTCTAAAGCATTATAAACATCAATCATTGATTTTTTCATAATATCAGCAGCTGTCCCCTGAACCGGTGTGTTAATTGCTGTTCTTTCAGCAAAAGAACGTCGATGATAGTTACTACTATTAATTTCTGGTATATAACGGCGGCGGCCAAACATAGTCTCCGCATAACCACATTCTTTAACTCTTTCGATTGTCTGATCCATATACTTTTTAACTCCAGAAAATCGATTGAAATATTTATCAATATAATCCTGAGCTTCCTCAACTGGAATATCCAGGTCCTGACTTAAACCATAAGAACTCATTCCATAGGCTATACCAAAATTGATAACTTTTGCATGTCGGCGAAGATTGGGAGAAACTTCTTCTGGTTCTACCTCAAAAACCTCACTTGCCGTTTCGGTATGAATATCAGCACCGCTATTAAAAGCTTCTTTAAGTTTTTTATCACCACTCAAATGAGCAAAAACTCTCAACTCAATCTGAGAATAATCTACCGCCAGCAGTAACATATCTTTCTCCGAAGGTATAAAGGCCTTTCTAATTTCTCTACCTTCTTCAGTTCTGATTGGTATATTCTGCAAATTAGGATCTGTACTACTTAAACGACCGGTAGCAGTTACCATCTGATTAAAAGAAGTATGGATTTTTTCTGTTTCCTGATTAATGAGTGGTGGTAGGGAATCGACATAGGTTGATTTTAATTTTGATAACTCTCTGTATTCTGAAATAAGTGGAATAATCTCATGTTTTCCTTCCAGTTTCTCTAAGACACTGGCATTAGTTGAATAACCAGTTTTTGTTCTTTTGATAACTGGCAAACCCAATTTTTCAAATAAAATTTCTCCCAGCTGTTTGGGGGAATTCAAATTAAACTCTTCACCAGCAAGTTGATGTGCTTTTTCGGTTATAATATCAAGTCTTTCGCCAAGTTTTTCTGAAAGATTATTTAGCCAGTCTCGATCAACTTTAACACCATTATATTCCATCCGAGCCAGAACTTTAATTAAAGGTAATTCGATCTCATTATACAATTTAAGCAGCTCATCTTTTTCTAATTTTGGCATTAATTTATCTCTTAAATCAAAAAGCCTGGAGATTTCGATTAGCAGCTTCTCTTGCTCTTTAATTTCTTCAAAACTAATTGTTAATTCCTGACTTAATACTTGCTCCAGCTCAGGCAGAGATGAGGATGGCTGCAGTAAATAATAGGCAAGCAGTGGCTCAAAACTAATATTCAAAATCTCTAGCTCATGTTTTAATAAAGCAAGAGATGCTTCTTTAGCATCAATGATTAGTTTTGCAATCTCTTTTGCTGACAGAATATCCTCTATCAGAGGATCTATTTCTTTATCTTCAACCGGATAGGAATAAATTTCACTTTCAGATTTTAAAGCAAAGTAGATTGCTTCAATTTTACCCTGAATTGCTTTGGTATTTTTTTTCAATTTAACTGCTACCGCAATTTCTCCTGCCTTAACTGCTTTTTCTTGTAATTCTTTTAATGATCTTTGATTTAAAGTAATAATTTCTAAATCTGAAAATTCAACTGCTTCTTTAAAGTCAAAACGATCTAGCAGAGAAGTAAAACCGAGTTTTTCAAACTGTTCAGCAGCTTCCTTATCATCATAAGAATCCAGGCGGCATTTATCAAAATTAATCTCTACAGGAACATCGCGCTTAATTTTACCCAGTCTGTAACTCATCCTGGCCTGATCTGCATATTTTCGCAGATTCTCTTTTCTCTTTTTACCTGAAACCTGATCAATATTAGCGAGAATTTCTTCCATAGAGCCAAATTCTTTTAATAGTTTTAAAGCAGTTTTTTTGCCAATGCCAGGAACTCCAGGAATATTGTCAGAACTGTCACCCATCAAACCTTTGCGGTCTATTAATTTTTCTGGTGGTAGTTCATATTTTTCCATTACTTTTTCCAAATCAAATTTAACTAAATCGGAAATACCTTTCCGGGTATACAAAATATTTACATTATCTGAAACCAGCTGCAAGGCATCTCTATCGCCTGTAACAATATAAACCATATATCCTTCTTCGGCCGCCTCTTTTGAAAGTGTTCCCAGTAAATCATCTGCTTCAAAACCTTCTTTAGCGAGTATTGGTATTTTTAATTTTTCGATTGTCTGCTGTAAAAGAGGAATCTGTGGCACCAGTTCTTCTGGCATTTTTTTTCTGGTCCCTTTGTAATCCTCATATTCTTCGTGTCTGAACGTTGGTGCTTTTTTATCAAAAGTAATAATCATTCGGTCCGGATTCCATTCATCAGTAAGACTAAATAGCATTCTTACAAAACCAAAAACCGCGTTAGTATATTCTCCCTCATCATTGGTCAGTAATGGTAGTGCATAAAAAGCACGGTGGGTCAAACTGTGCCCATCCAGTAAAAAAAGTGTTTTTTTCTCCTTGTTTTCTTTATTTGCCAAAAATATCATCTCCTAATTAAACATCTATTTAAACTGATTTTTGATCAATCATTTATCTTATTTTTTTGATTTAATGGTAAAATAATAATAAATTTTGTGCCTTTTCCTGTTTCACTTTCAACATCGATATCACCACTGTAACTTTCGACAATCTGTTGCGCAATAGCTAGCCCCAGACCGGAACCCTGATTATCTTTTCGGGTTCGCGATTTATCTGCCTGATAAAATCTATCAAAAACAAAAGGCAAATCTTCTTCCGGAATCCCCGGTCCATTATCTGCTATAGAAAAATAGAAGTTATTGGAGTCAACCCTATCAATTTTGATTTCTATTTTACCCATCTGCGAAGTAAATTTAATTGCATTATCCAGAAAAATACGCAGCAGCTGTTTAAAGAGATTCTGATCTCCATAAAACTCAATTTTGGCTTCTTCAATAAATTTTAACTTAACTTCCTTTTCCACCAGCTCAAACTCTTTAATTATTTCCTCAATCAGACTATTAAATTCAAAAAGTTTTTCCTCTTTTTTTAGTTCACTATCATCACCGCGAGCTAAAAGAAGTAAATTTTCCATTAACTGTTTCATATTAACTGTTTCTTTTTTAATAGCCTCAATTGCTTCATCCCTAACATCTTCTCTCTCTTTACCCCAGCGATCAAGTAAATCAACATAACCTTTTATTACAGAAATAGGTGTCCTGAGTTCATGAGAAGCATCAGAAACAAATTGTTTCTGTCTCTGAAAAGATTTTTCCAGACGATCAAGCATCGAATTAAATGTCAGAGCAAGTTTTTTTAGCTCATCATCAGGCCCACTAACCTCCAGCCGACGTCCTAAATCACTGGAACTAATTTCTCTAGCTGTCTCAGTAATTTTGTTAATTGGTGACAGCATTTTCTTAGTAGTAAAATAACCTAAAAAAACCGAAATTAAAGCCCCAATTCCAGCTGCAATAGTCAAAACAATGATTAAAAAATCCAGAAAGTTTTTTTCAAAAGTAATATCCCTAACTACCTGAAGATAACCTCTTGAAAAGACAAAATTATTCATTGGTATTGTTTTAACTGTAAGCATTTTTGAACCAGAACGAAATTCTTCAATTTTGGCACTGATTGGTATATCCATATCTTCCAAATATTTAGATTGAGCATTAACCTGTCCATCTTTATCAAGTACTCTAAAAAAAATATTTTCCTCACTACGACTTATCTGCTGCAGAAGATCGGTATCAAAAAAATTAACTGGATCTCCAATACCAGAAAACTGCGAAAGAACAAGCTCAGTAGTATTATTGATACTTCTTTTAATATTATCATCAATAAAACTGGACAGAAAAAAGTAAATTGAAAGATTAATTAAGAAAATTAGCATCATAAACATAAAAGCATATAATATTGTGATCTTCCAGGAAATTTTACTTTTTTTACTCACAAAATCAAACATACTTATCTGACCTCAAAACATAGCCAACCCCGCGAACAGTATGGATTAACTTTTGCTCAAAAGGATCATCTATTTTACTGCGTAAATAACGAATATATACATCAACTATATTGGTTTCTCCCGTATAATCATAGCCCCAGACATTATTTAATAATTTATCTCTACTGACTACAATACCTTCGTTTTTGACTAAGTAAACTAAAAGATCATATTCTTTTTTCGTTAATTCTATTTCTTCTCCAGCTCTTTTTACTACATGAGCATCTAAATTTATTTCTAGATCAGCAGTCTTAAGAGTATTATCTGATTCAACATTACCCTCATCTCTTCTTAGATGGGCACGAATTCGAGCCAGCAGTTCTTCAATTTCAAAAGGTTTTGTTAAATAATCATCTGCTCCTATATCAAGACCTTCTACTTTATCATCCAGCTCAGATTTAGCAGTCAGCATAATTATCGGAATATCCGAAAATTCCCTAATTCTACTGCAAACTTCAAAACCATCAAGCCCGGGCAGCATGATATCCAATAATAGCAGATCATAATCATCTTCTTTAAGTTTATTAATTCCATCATAACCATTATCAAATTTTTTAACCTGATAACCCTCATGCTCAAGTTCCAATTCTACAAAACGAGCAATCTGGACATCATCTTCAATTAACAGTATTTTTTTCTGCAATTTACTCACCCCTCTTATTATATCAATAAAATAATAAAATTTAAAATCTATTATTATAATTTACTAAATCCCGGACCAGATAAGGCCCGGGATCATTCTGAAAAGTATAATCCAATTTAGATATTTAATTAAACATCATTAGGCTTATCACCAATTCGGCCAAAGAGAATTTTGCTCTGACCATTTCTAATTACTTTAAACATAATCTTATCTCCAACTTCTTTTTTGGTAATAATGTCACTGACATCCGAAGTTGAATTAACCTGTTTTTGGTCTATCTCTGTAATGATATCATAAGTCTGGATACCAGCTTTTTCTGCCGGACTATCCTTATAAACTTCAATAACTACTACACCTTTTTGATCCTCTAAACCAAAGTATTCCTGTACTTCTTTAGTGATTTCGCTAAAGGCAATTCCAACCCATGGTCTTGTTACTTCGCCAGTTTTCTGTAATTCTGTAACAATATCTTTTATTTCATTCACAGGAATTGCAAAACCAATTCCCTGTCCTGCTGCTGAAACAGCAGTGTTAATACCAATTACCTTACCCTGATTATTTAGAAGTGGTCCTCCACTATTACCTAGATTAATAGCTGCATCAAGCTGAATTAAATTCTGATAAGTTCTAACCTGACGATCATCTGTTGGTATTTGAATAGGTCTTCCCAGGGCACTAATTACTCCGACTGTAACTGTATGCTCAAAACCTAATGGGTTACCAATTGCAATTGCCCAGTCTCCGGGATGTAATTTATCAGAATCCCCCATTTCTAAAGGACTTAATTCCTGATCAATTTTTGAAGTATCAACCTTTAGTATTGCCAGGTCCAGACTAAAATCAGACCAGGCTACCTCTGCCGGAATAGGATCTTCAACTCCATTGATTGCAATCTCTATTTTATCAGCTCCATCAATTACATGCTGGTTTGTTACTATATATCCATCTTTTGATACTATAAAACCTGAACCAAAACCTTTTCTTTCACGAGGCTGCTGTTCTGGCGCCTGAAAACGATCACCAAAAAAGAACCTGAAATATGGGTCATTAAACATTTCAGGCAGCTGCTGGCCCCCCGAGCTTTTAATTGTTGAAGTGACTTTTACGACTCCATTATCTGCATTCTGAGCAATATTAGCAAAATAGTTAGTTGCATAAATATTTTCACTTTCCCCATTTTGAGCCAGTACAGCAGGAGCAGCAGATATTACTAATGATAAGACAATAAGAGCCAACAATGATTTCTTTAATAAATTATTCTTTATTTTCATCACTAACACCATCCTTTTAAAATTTGATTTAATTAAAAATACTCAAAACAATTATTATCCCCCGTTTAAACGGGGAATAATAAAACACCTTAAGGAGGGAATTTATTTCTGCTTTGAGTTTTAGCTTTTTAGCCAGACTTTAAAATTAAATATTAACATGATATTACTGATCAATCCAATTTAAAGTAAGGCTTTATTTCAGCTTACAATTATAATATAGCAGAGATAAATTAAAGAATAATTAAGCCAAAATTAAATTTAGATTAAATTACTTTTTGGCCTGATTTTTAACTTTATTCATTTCTTTTTCTATTTCTTCCTGATTACCAAGATAATATTTATCTAAAACATTCATCTCCTGATCAAACTCATAAACTAATGGTCTTCCGGTCGGAATATTGACAGATGGTATATCCTGATCAGAAATTCCATCCAGATGTTTTACTAAAGCCCGCAGACTGTTGCCGTGAGCAGAAATAATTATTTTTTTACCTTCTTTCATTCTGGGCACTATTTCATCTTCCCAGTAAGGCATTACTCTCTCAATAGTCATTTTTAAGCTTTCTGCAGTTGGTAATTGTTCATCACTAAGTTCAGCATATTTTTCCTCATGGCCCGGATAACGTTCGTCATTTTTATCTAAAGCGGGTGGAGGAGTGTCAAAACTTCTCCGCCAGATATGAACCTGTTCTGCCCCTTCCTTTTCTGCAGTCTCAGCTTTATTCAGCCCCTGTAAAGCACCATAGTGACGTTCATTTAATTTCCAGGATTTAATTACCGGTATCCAGTGCAAATCCATAATATCCAGAATAATATTTAAAGTTTTAGTTGCTCTTTTTAAATAAGAAGTGTAGGCTAGATCAAAGGTAAAACCCTCTTTTTTTAATAGTTGACCTGCCTCTTCCGCCTCCTTTACTCCCTGTTCACTTAAATCTACATCTGTCCAACCTGTAAATTTATTGGCCAGATTCCATTTGCTTTCCCCATGACGAACCAGTACAATTTTCATCAAATCACCCTTTCATATTTTAAAGTTTATATTTATTAGCATTATTTATCCTAATTATTATTATAACATTTTAATCCAAAAAGTAGATATTAATTAATTTACAAATTTAAACATCAACAAAACTAACTGTTATTTCCCATTCCGAATTAAGTTCGGCTGTGAGCAGCTGCTTATACTTTTTAAGCTGTTCCGGATTGCGATAACTACCACTTTTATAGTCGATTATTTTAATTTTCTTCTCTGCTCTGTCAACCAGCAGTCTGTCTATTCGATAATGTTTTTCTTCAGCTATATCTTTTTCTTTTAATAAATACTCATTAAAAATCTGATACTTTTTTGAAAAAATATCCGGATTATCTGCAATAAAGATTTGAGCTTTCTTTATTACAGCTTTAATCTTTTCTTCCCCCAGCAGATTTCCATACTTACTTTTAAGCAGTCTGCGGGCAGAAATTTTTTCTTTCTCACTATTATACTTAATATTTTCCAGATAATAATGGAGAGCCAGGCCTTTTAGTTTCTTTGCTGAAATTTTCAAACTGCTGCTCTGCTTTTTAAAATAGGCATATTTTTCTTCATTTTCCTCACTTCTAGGCTCGTGTTTTTTCTGCTTTAAATATTTATTGAGAGGGTTCAACTTATGCTTTCCACTTGAATTATCTTCTTCAATCTGCAGTGGCTCTCCAACCGATTCCTGCTCTAAAAGATCAGTTAATTTGTCTCCCGCAACCGCATTTAAAAGCATCTTTTCATAATAATCATAACTGCTGCCAGCCCACATCAAATCCTGAGCAGGCTTTATTTTTCGAGGTGCTTCTATATATAAATGCAGATCCTTTTCTGCCCTACTCAGGGCAACATAAAGGTTATTAATTTCTTCCATTTCTGCTTTCTTTTCTGCCTTTTCCTTAAAATCATAATCAAGCCAGTCTAAAATAGCAAGGTACTGGTCCTGGATAAACAAATAATCATTTAACTTTTCATATTTCTGATCAAAATCAAGATAAAAATTTATGCCACCACTGCTCATTCCACTTCTGCGGCCTGGATTCCAATAATAATACTCCGCAGGCAGCGAAAGTCCTTTTGCTTGATGGATAGTCATTAAGCTAACTGCATCTTTATTTTCTACCTTCTGCTGTTTTAATTCCTCACTCTCTCTATTTTCAGCTAAATAATTAAGCAGCTCTTTTAAAGAAGAAAAAGAATTTAGAATTTCGAAAAATGAATAAAGATTTTTTAAGCTAAGACTATTATCTGCTGCAAGCCCAAGCAGCTCTGTCTGTTGATAAAGATAGTTTATAATTTCTTGATAATCTCCATCAATTAGTTTTTTAATTTTTTTGAAGGTTTTTATTAAATTATTCATTTTATTTTCCGGCAGCTGCTTATCGTTTGTATACAGCAGCTTAAACTCCTGCTTTAATTCAATTTTTTGCCTAGAGGTGAAATAGTCTTTTAAAAGTTTCTGTTTTTTTAAAATTAATTTTAGAATCTGATTATCAATTTTGACCAGATCACTGCGCAAAAACTTAAGCAGAGAATAAAAATCTCTGTAAGCTGCAAAATATAAAAAATCATAAACTGCCTTCGGCAAGGCTGCCGCAAGCAGTGAATTTCTATTTTCCAAAATGTAGGGCACTCCCTCTTTTTCCAGACTTTCTGCAATGGTATTTAATTCATTTGAGGTACGGGCCAGCACACTAACCTGACCATAATCAGCAGCATATTTTGCTTTAATATCTGCTGCTATCTCAGCCGGGAGATTTTCTTTAATTTTACTGTTTAAGTCTTCTATCTCCCTCTGTTTTTCTGCCCCCAGACTCTCAAAGGTTTTGGTATCAGTATTATAAAAAGCAGAACTGCCACCATAAATCACCTTAGTTAAACCTGAGTCCTTAGAATTAGCCTCAACCGGGTGATACTCCCAATCGACTTCTGATTGTTCAAAAAAATTATTTAAAAGCTTAATTATATTCTGATCACTCCGGTAACAGCACTCCAGCCTTTCGGTTTCAGCTTCTATAATCTCCTCCAGAGAGGCAAATAACTTCTTCTCTCCCCCCCGCCATCCGTAAATAGACTGTTTTTCATCTCCAACAGCAATAAAATCACTGGCCTTTTTAATCAGCGGTCTTAAAATTTTCCACTGAAGAATACTGGTGTCCTGAAACTCATCAATAAAAAGAGCCTTATATTCTCCCCCCAGCAAATCCAGCAGATAACTGCTTGCCTGACCATCTTTAATCAGGCCAATTTTTTCAGATTTTAAATACTTAAAAGTATAATTACTGATATCAGAATGAGTAAATTTACCTGTTTTAAATTTGAGCTGTTCGTAAATATCCAGAACCAGGCTGGCAAAATTAATAATTTCTTTTTCGGCCGGAATTACCTCCTGATTGTAAACTTCTGCAGCCAGTTTTTCTCTAAACAATTGATATTCATATTCTAATTTTTCTTTTAAATCTGCAGTTTTTTGCGCCCTTAATTTATTTCCACTCCAGTAGCTGTTGTTTAATAAATAGTTTCTTTTCTGGTAAAGAAAATTCTTTTTTTTCGTTCTTGAATTAAGTTCAGGGTACTGTTCAAAAAATGGAAGACCGGCTTTGACAAAATAGGATGAAGAAAATTCTTCTCCTCGTAATTTAGCAACTTCTTTAAGAGTCTGGTAGCTCTCTTCAAATAAGTCAGATATCTCTGCCTGTGGTAATTTTTCTTTTAACTTTAAATCTGATGATTCTAAAAGCATAAATTTCCAGGCGTTGTCAACAATATCTCTAATAAATTTCAAATAAGGCTCCAGATTCCGGGCACTGTTGGCTTCTAAAAAACTCTGCATACTCTCATAGTAATCCTGATTATTCAATATTATTTTTAATAACTCTTCTATAATCTCCTGATTCTGGCTGTCATCTATAATCTGGTAGTTATAGAGAGAAAGATAGGGGGCAATTCCTCTATTAAAAATTTGATTTGTAAAAGCATCAATGGTAAATATTTTTATATCCTCATCATTCAAAATCATTTTACGATAAATTATTTCAAGTTTCTCCGGCTCAACTTCAAGCTCCGGATAAATATCTTTAAGTGAATTGATTATATTTTTCTTTTCCGGGCCCTCAGTAATTATAGCCCGCAAATGGTCCAGAATTCTATTTTTAATTTCTGCAGTTGCTTTTTTAGTAAAAGTCATAACAATAATTTCCGAAAAATCTATCCCATTTAAAAGTGCAGCCAGATATTCCAGAGACAGTCTGTACGTTTTACCTGTCCCGGCACTGGCTTTAATTACTTTTTTCATCACTTAAAACCTCCACTCTGCAAATATCTCTGTAAGGGCAGCGCTGACAGCGAGACTTATAAATACGCTTATATTCTCCAGCTGCAAAAAGTTGTTCTGTCAGTTCTTGCAGCTCTGCACCCAATCTATCTTCTCGTTCCCTTTTATTATATGAGTATTCCATAGCCTGATCAAAGACATTATAGATTGCCTTTCTACTCTCAGACGGAAGTTTTTCCGGATAATTCTGGCGCAGAAAAAGTGAATAAAAATCAAGCTGTTTGCTGTCTCCACTGCCTGTTTTAAAGTCAACAATAAAATATTCAGCCTGTTTTAGTAACAGCAGATCTATTCTACCGGAAAGATAAAATTCAGTCTGTTGAGCTGAAAAATATTTCTGGCGCTGATAGTTCCATTCCGGCCATTCTACCAGAACATCCTGATAATCTTCGGGCAAATATTTATGCAGTAGTTCTGAAAAGTGGATAAAAGATTTTTCCAGACTTTTAAAAATGATCTTCCGATAATAGTTTAAATAATCCTGATCAATTTTCAAATTATTATCTTCAATTACCTGCTGAATAATTTTTTTTCGGCTCTCTGCGGGAATCTCCCTGGGAGCAAGATTCTGCTCTCTGGCATAAATTATCAGCTCACCAAAAATCTCATGGGTTAAAATCCCTAGCGCCATTAAAGAAAGAGAAGGTTTTATCTCCAGAGAGGTATCAAGTTGAGCCAGCTGCTCCAAATAAAAGCGATGATAGCAGTCTTTTAAATATTTATATTTATAATAGCTAAAATTAAAGCTGCTGCCAAAATCTTCTTTTTCTACTTTTAGATTCTGATTAAAACCAGCTGAGCTATTAACTTTTAAATCTACTTCAGTCTTATAATTAAATAAATTATTTAAAATTTCTTTTTCACTCAAGCTGTTTACTTTACTATCTTGATAGTTCAGGCCATATTCTAAAGCAAGTTCTTCCAAAATAACTGCAGGTGAAATATTCTGATCTTCATTCTCTACAGTATAGATAATACTCTGATCAGCATTCAAAATATGTCTTAAAAACTTATATTTTTTTAAAAGTTGATTTTTGTGCTGTAAAAACAGCTTATTATTTCTAAGTTGTTTTTCACTTAAAAAGTAAAGACCATCATTTTTTTGAGCAAAATTATCCTGAATTAAATTATTTACCAACAGCTTTTTGCGCTTAGTTTGAGGAGCTTTTTCCAGATTTAAAAATTCAGCTGCCTCATCATTTTTACTGAGGGAAATAGATTTAAAACTTAAGTGATTTAAAAATAAGGAAAAAAGTCCAGCTCCCTGATCAGCATAATAATCATTCCAGCTTGAAACTATACCCATTTCTTCGATGCTTTTCAGCTCCAGCAGGCTGTCATTAAATTTCTCTGCTGTTTCTTTAGCTTCTTTATCAAGAGCAAAATCTGAGATTTCCGTTAGTAACTCACTTAAATCTGAAATATTTTTGATCTTTCTCAATTTCTTAAGAAAATGATAAAGAGGTTTTAAAGCCGGAAGTTCTAACTCAATCAAATCCAAATCGAGATAATAATAGTCATTACGCAGAAGGTTTTCTATTTTTTGTAGACTTTCTGTCCCCAATCCAATCCATTCTTTAAATAAACTCTGAGTAGATAAATCATAGAGCTCTTTTAATTCGATTAAAATTTGGGAGGATTTTTTTCCCTGTTGGTAGAGCTGATAGAGGGATTCCAGCAGCCTATAAACTGCAGTTTCACTTAAGCTCTGATAGGAATTAAGATTTAAGTGGTCACTTAAAATAGCAGCTGAATCAATTTCTCTACCTGCATCCAACAGCTGAACCTCTTGGCGCGAATTTTCTTTCTCATTTAAGAGAGCTGCCAGGCCTTTAAGCTTCGAATTCAATTTTTTAATTTCAATAATATTTGTTTTTTCCGGTAAAGTTAGCTTTTCAATTTCTAATTTTTTTTGATTGAAATCCGATTTTTTGAGCTGTAGATGAAGCTTAACTTCAAATTTCTGAGCTATCTCCTGCAGTAATTCTTTAAAATAAGGAGTAAAATCCATTATGTTGAATAAATTAATCTTTTTAAACTCGCTTAAAAATTGTAAATTTAATTTTTTCTCTTCCCTGAGCAGAAGCTGATCAACAAAGCCAAGTTCCTTTAAGCGTTTTTGATATCTTACTTTAATACTTTCCAGTCTTTCTACTCTCTCCTGCTGCCAGTCTGCCAGACCTTTAATCTGGTCTAGATGATAATCCTGCAGCAGTTTAAAATAAGCAAAAAAGCGAGATGAAAACTGATAAATATCCTGATAACTATCCAACCGCAGCTTCTTTTTTTCCTCTTTTGTTAAAACAGAATACAAAAGCAGGGGAAGTTTTTCTTCTTTAAGCAGAATCTGATCACTGCTCAAGATCCGCTCCTTAAATTCTTTTAGACTAAAAAATTGGCTCTGCTGACTGAGAGGCTGAGGCTGATAATATTTAAGTGCCTCTTTTAAATCATTATAACCGGCAAAGATATAAATTTCTGGCTCTTCCGAAATTATTTCTTTAAATAAGTTTTGATTATAACTGTAATATTTAAAGCTTAAATTATTTTTTAATTCCATAACTTTCATCCTCAATTGAAAATTAATTTTGATCGACTATTTATTAGAAGGTTCATCCAGATAACAAAACTAAAGTAGAGCTAGCTGATAAAAATTAAGTATTTTGCCCAATGATTTCTAAAATAATAATTATGACAGCACCGGCTGCAAATGCTGCCAGTCCCCCAATATTAAAGCTTGCTGGAAATACAGCTGCTGAAGAGCCCAGAATTAGACCAGTTAAAATAACCATTATTTCTTTCTGATGTTTCTGCAGCAAATAGGAAAAAAGCCAGGCAAAAACTAATAAACCTGCTGCTACACCCGCCCCAAACACAATTAAAATTAAGAATTCCAGATTATTGATTGCATTTAAAACCGGGTGATAAACTCCCATTAAAATTAAAAGAGTCCCTCCACTAATACCTGGCAAAATCATTGCTATACTGCCAAAAAAACCAGCTATAAAGAAAAGCATTAATCCTTCTGCATTTAAAAAACCAAACTGAATTTCTCGGGCAAAAAGGAGGGCAAAAGCAAAGGCTAAAACCATAACCAGAAGTTTTAAAAAGCTTAAATGCCCAATTTTTTTATATGTAGAATGGGCTGAGGTAATTACCAGACCAAAGAGAAAATAATTTACAAACAAAGGTTGGTTTTGATAAAGATCAGTAATCACAGCTGAGCCAAATAAAACACCCACTGCAGCACCTATTCCAATGACAAAGAGCTTCTTGATTTTAATATCTTTGATTGCATTTATTAAAGTTTCATAAATATTTAAAACCAGAGCCAGTGTACCTCCACTCACACCGGGCAGAGTATTGGCCAGTCCAATCGGAATTGACTTGAAAAATAAAGATAAATATGAATTCTTTTTTGACAAATAAATCTTCCTTTCAATTTTTATTTTTAGATAGCTTTAATTCTTCTCTACTTAATATTATTCAAGATAATCAGTGTTTTTACCTGCCTTTAAAATAAAAAAGCTCAACCACTGGCTCTCTGACAGAAGTTGAGCTTTTTTGTAGATTATTATTTTAATTTTATTTCAATACGCTATAAGTAGCTGATACTCTTTTATCTCGCTATAACTTCAGTTCGGTAACCATCTGGGTCTGTAATAAAATAATATCCTGAAGAATCTTCACTTAAACTTTTGAGGTCACCAACTTTATAACCAGCCTCTTGATGACGCTGATATGATTTTTCTAAATCATCAACAACTACTGCAATATGACTGTAGCCATTGCCAATAGTATAGGGTTCTTCTCGATCATAATTATAAGTTAATTCCAACTCAAAACTTTCATTTTGATCTGTTAAATAAACCAGGGTAAATTCAGCTTCCGGAAAATCTTTACGTCTGCTTTCCTTTAGATTTAGAGCGTCCTGATAAAACTCAATAGATTTCTCTAAATCCATAACCCGAATACATGAATGAACGAAATCATAATTCTGCATTTATTATCACTACTCCTTTAATAATTTTTATTCTGATTTTAATTATAAAGATTTATCAATTAAATTGCAAATAAAAAGCTCCCTACTTTTCGGGAGCTAAAATAATACCTCTTTATCTTTTTACGAATATTTTATTTTTCTTTACTGCCTGGTCGAGTAATAGCAACACCCTGTTTGCAAAGTTTGCACTGACCAGCTTTATATGATTTAATATCGATCGGAAGCAGGGCCTTAAAATCATAGTTAAAATCAACCTGACCATTACTGCGGTCAACTATGGAACTCAAACCTATTATATCTACATCGAGTCCTTCTAGAACTGCCAGCACTTCTTTGACAGAACCACCAGTTGTCACAACATCTTCTACAACCAACACCTTTTCCCCAGGTTTTAATTCAAAACCACGCCTGATCTTCATCTCTCCATTTTTGCGCTCACTAAAAATTGAGCGGACACCGAGTTCTTCTGCTACTGCATAAGATAATACAACCCCTCCCAGTGCCGGTCCAATGACCACATCAATCTGCTCATCTTCCCATTTTTTTGCAATCTCAGCAGCCAGTATTGCTGCATGTTCAGGATACTGTAAAACCTTAGCACACTGCATATAAATATCAGCATGACGGCCTGAACTCAAAACAAAGTGGCCTTCCTGGATCACATCTGTCTCAACCAATAATTTTCTAATTTCTGCTTTAGTCATTTAACCCACTCCTGATGATAAATTTGAAAGAATATAAATTTTAATTAAATTTTCCAGCTAATTAATACCAATTTTTTATAATTAATGGGCTGTCCCAATAATTGAGCTTAAATCTTTAATCTGATGTTTGAGCATATATTCTTCTACCTCTTTTATTATTCTTGGTCCTGCCGCTGGATCAGTCATATTAATCGTTCCAATTCCAACTGCTGTCGCTCCAGCAAGCATAAATTCAATTACATCACTGCCATTCTTAACTCCGCCCAGCCCTAAAATGGGAATATCTATTTTTTTAAATGTTTGATAAACCATTTTTACTGCTATCGGTCGCACTGCTGGCCCCGAAAGGCCACCAAAAGTATTAGCTAAAAGAGGTTTCTGGGCTTCAATATCAATCTTCATTGCCGAAAGAGTATTGATCATAGCTACTGCATCAGCTCCTGCTGCTTCGGCAGCCAGAGCAGTAGTTGTAATGTCAGTAATATTTGGAGTCAACTTAACAATAATATAGCCTGAATAAATTTCTCTCACTTTTTTAGTTATCTGATAGACTTTCTCCGGCTCAGTCCCAAAAATCATACCTCCACCTTTAATATTAGGGCAGGAAAGATTGACTTCAATTCCAGCAAGTTCTTCTCTTCCTTCTAATTTCTCGGCCAGAACTTCAAAATCCTGCTCACTGTAACCAGAAATATTTGCCAGAATAGGCAGAGTATATTCTTTAGTTTCTGGCAGTACCTCGAGAATAAAATTCTCTACTCCAGGATTTTCTAAACCAATTGAATTAATAATTCCTGCTGATGTTTCAGCTATTCGGGGAGTTCGGTTTCCAGACTGGGCTTTAACTGTGATCCCTTTAGTTGTAAAAGCACCAAGTTGGTTAATATCATAAAAGTTTGCAAGTTCTTGACCATTACCACAAGTTCCCGATGCAGTAATCAAAGGATTTTTTAAATTTAAATTATTTTGCTTGCTTTTTTGTTGTGACTGCATTACTACAGATAAATTTAATTCTGCTTTAGTTATTTTTTGTTCAAGTTTTGATTGCTTTTCAGGCACTAAGTACTACCTCCCCCAATCCAAAAACTGGACCTTCCACACAGGCTCTCTTATTTTTCTGGTCTTCTGCTTTTGTCTCACAACTGCAGGATAAACATACTCCAATTCCACAGCCCATTCTTTTTTCTATAGAAAGCTCACCACCTATATTATTTTTAAGGCATTCTCGTTCAACAGCAACCAGCATTTTTTCGGGTCCACAGGTGTAGACATAATCCGGAGTGTTTTTTTCCAGATAATTTAACCAGAGAACAAGGGCTGAACCTTTAATCTCAAGTTTTTCTTCCATTGCAGCCAGATGCAATTCTACTCCCAACCCTTTAAATTTTTCTTCAAAAAATTCTAGTTCGGCTTTATTTGCTGCTCCCAGATATACTTTTTGATTGCTGCTTTTTAACTCTTTTGATAGATAGTATAAAGGAGCTATGCCCATTCCTCCACCAATTAAGTGTACATTACCTTTGTTTTTATTTAGAGAAAATGGACTTCCGAGAGGTCCCAGTAGATCAAGTTCAGTCTCGGCTTCTAATTCAGAAAGTATTTTAGTTCCCTTACCAACAACTCGATAGATAAACTCCACCTTTTTTTCGGCTGCATCAAAATCAAAAATACTAAACGGTCTTCTCAAAAGTGGGTCATCACTTCCAGATTGACTGACTTTGATATTAAAAAACTGTCCCGGCTCCGGCTTCTGTGGCAGCTGATCATAATTCAGAACAAGCTGAAAAATACCGGGTCCAACCTCTCTATTAGCAATAATTTTAAACATAAACTCCTCCTTTGGAATGCTGATACCAAGTATCTAGAAATTATTTCTAGATACTAAGCACCTACCTAAATACTAAGCACCTACCATTTCTTGCTATCTCAAAACCTCATTGATTTCTTTTTTCATTTTTTCAGCAGCTGCTCTTGCTGCTTTAGCATAATTATCTGCTCCAAAGTGAGCATATTCTTCTTTACGATAGGCGAAATTAATTCCGCGCGAAGAATTAACAACTGCACCTCTACCATAACTATCAAAACCTGCCTTAATATCTGCCGCGCCCCCACCCTGAGCACCAAACCCGGGAATTAAGAAAAATACAGAATCCAGCTGGGCTCTAATTTCTTTCAGCTCTTTCGGATAGGTTGCTCCAACCACTGCTGCCAGATTTGAATAACCACATTCACCAAGATAATCACTACCCAGATCCCTCAGAAAATCTCCGACTGCCTGATAAACGGTTCTTCCGTCAGCAAGCTTAAGATCCTGAAGTTCAACTGCCGAAGGATTTGAAGTTCTTAAAAGAGCAAATGCTCCCCGCTCCTTATTCCGCAAAAATGGAAGAATTCCATCACTACCTAAATAGGGATTGATTGTTATCGAATCTATCTCTGTCTTTTTATTTTCAAGATAGGCTTCTGCATAGGCACCCGCTGTTGAGCCGATATCATTTCTTTTACCATCCAGCAGTACAATCAAGTCTTTAGTTTTAGCATAGGCCATTGTCTGCCAAAGAGTTTCCATCCCCGGTATTCCAAGTTTTTCGTAAAATGCCATCTGTGGTTTCACTACCGCTGTCATATCAGCCACTGCATCAATAATATTTTTGTTAAAAGTTAAAACAGCTGCTGCAATTTCTTTCTGATTTGCTTCCAGATCTTCCAGTAATTCAGCTGCCAGTACATTTTCCGGCAGCAGATTAAGATGAGGATCCAGTCCGACACAAATTCTGGAATCTTTCTCTTCAATTTTCTGCTGCAGCTGATCAATAAAGTATTTCATTTTTGCCTCCCCGGTCATCATAAACCATTTTACCACCGACAAAGGTAATTTCATTTTTTCCTTTTAAGTTCCAGCCGGCAAATGGAGTATTTTTTCCTTTAGATTTAAATTTGTTTTTATCAACTGTCCACTCTCGTTCGGGATTGAAAATTAAGAAATCTGCTCTGGATCCCTGTTTCAGGCCTTCAGATTCAATCTTTAATATCTCACCCGGCTTATAATAATACATTCTAAGCAGGTCATTCCAGTCAATGATTCCGGTCTTAATAAAGTTATAATATAAAAGTCCAAGTGCTGTTTCCAGACCCGAAATTCCAAATGCTGCATAGTCAAACTCACCTAATTTATCTTCATAAGTATGAGGGGCATGATCTGTAGCCAGCACATCAATTTGTCCAGCCTTTAAAGCCTCAACCAGTACATTTTTATCTCTTTCTGAGCGCAGTGGAGGGTGAACTTTAGTATCCGGATTATAATCTTCAACTGCCTGATCAGTCAAAAGTAGGTGATGTGGTGTTACTTCAAAGGTCACATTAACTCCTCTGGCCTTTGCTTCCTTTACCAGATTCAAACTGCCCTCTGTACTCAGGTGGGCGATGTGGAGGTGAATTCCTGTCATTTCAGCCAGAACTATATCTCGAGCCACCATGATCTCTTCTGCTGCTGCCGGAATCCCCTTCAGGCCAAAAATTGTAGAGTGATAGCCTTCGTGCATTACTCCATCCTGAGATAAATTTTCATCTTCACAGTGATCAATCACCGGCAGATCAAAGGCTGAAGCATATTCCATTGCTCTCCGCATAATTTCCGAATTCATGACCGGGTTGCCGTCATCAGAAAGCGCCTTAACTCCAGTTTTTGCTAGAGTTCCTATCTCTGAAAGCACCTCTCCCTTACTGTCCTGAGTAATACTTCCAATTGGATAGACTCTAACTGCTGCCTTTTCAGATTTTAATTTTAAATGCTCAACTACCGCTGGATTATCAGCAATTGGTTTTGTATTGGGCATCGCTGCCACTGCTGAAAAACCCCCTGCCGCTGCTGCCTCACAGCCGGTCTTAACTGTTTCTTTTTCTTCATAACCGGGCTCCCTTAAATGAGTGTGCATATCAATCAGAGCTGGAATAATTATTTTACCTTCAGCATCTATAATTTGATATCCCTGATCTTTGATTTCTTTTTCTACTGCAAAAATCTTATTGCCCTCAATTAAGATATCATATTTACCTTCAAGTCCATTTTTTGAATCATAAACTCTTCCATTTTTAATTAAGGTCTTCATTATCTATCTCCCTCCCGGCCAGCAGATAAAGCAGTGCCATTCTGATTGCTACACCGTTTTTGACCTGTTCAGTGATTACAGATTGGGGGCTGTCGGCAACTGAGCTCTCAATTTCTATACCTCGATTCATTGGGCCCGGATGCATGATCATTGCTTTTTTTCCGATCCTTTCCAGACGTTCTGCATTCATTCCATAAATCTCTCTGTATTCTCTGATTGAAGGAAAAAGTCCGCTTTCCTGTCTTTCCATCTGAATCCTTAAAATATTAACTACATCTACATTCTCCAGCGCCTGATCAAGATCAGAATAAACCTTAACTCCCATTTTTTCGATTTCTCTGGGGATTAAAGTCTGAGGACCGGCAACTGCAACTTCAGCTCCCAGTTTATTCAACCCCCAGATATTAGATCGAGCCACCCGACTGTGAGCAATATCTCCTACAATTAAAACTTTCAGTCCAGCAATCTCTCCCAACTTTTCTTTAATACTGTAGATATCAAGCAGAGCCTGAGTTGGATGGGCATGAGCCCCATCTCCTGCATTTAATACACTTGCCGAAATATTATCCGCCAAAAACTTAGCTGCTCCGGGAGCACTATGTCTAATTACTACTACATCAGCTCCCATAACTTCCATAGTTTTGGCTGTATCAAGCAGGCTTTCCCCCTTTGCAATACTGCTTGAAGATTTAGAAATACTCATTACATCTGCACTAAGTCTTTTGGCTGCAAGATTAAAAGAAAATTTGGTTCTTGTTGAAGGTTCATAAAATAAATTGATTACTGTTTTCCCCCGCAGGGTGGGTACTTTTTTAACTGTTCTGGTCAGAATATCTTTCATAGCCACTGCAGTATCAAGAATCTGGTTAATTTCTTCTGCTGACACATCATAAAGGCCTAAAAAATCTTTCCTTTTTAATGACATTCAATTACCTCCTGCCCGTTATTCACTTTTTTAATTAGCTTCATATCTTAACTCCGAATTGATTTCTAATTCTTCTTCTGTAATTTCTGATTCATCTTTTTCAATTTCAGGTAAAATCAGGTTCATAACAATCCCAACAATTGCTGCCAGTCCCATGCCGCCAAATTCCAGACCGGCAAAACTTAAAGTCAGATTTGAAATTCCCACTACCAGAGTTACAGAGACAATCACTAAGTTTCTATTTTTAGATAAATCAACATTGTTTTCAACTAAGGTTCTAAGTCCGATAGAGGCAATCATGCCAAAGAGCAGGAAGACAATTCCTCCCATTACTGCTGTAGGGATTGTTCTGATTAGGACCCCGATTTTCTGAACAAAGGAAGTCAAAATTACTATGACTGCAGTCAGCTGAATAATCATTGGGTTATATACTTTTGTTAAAGCTAAAACCCCAACATTTTCTCCATAAGTTGTATTTGGTGGTCCACCAAAAAGTCCGGCAGCCAGAGTTGCAACTCCGTCTCCCAAGAGAGTTCTGTGCAGACCAGGTTCAGCTACAAAATCTTTTTTGACAGTTGAACCAATTGCTACAACATCACCCAGATGCTCAACCATTGTAACTAGGGCAATTGGAGCTATTAAAGAAATCGCTTTTAAATTTCCTTCTACAGCTGGTAGTGCGAATTTTGGAAAAGCAAACCAGGAAGCTTCCATTACCGGTGTGAAATCCACCAGACCTGAGAAGGCTGCAAATGCATAACCACCAATGATTCCGAGTAAAATTGGTATTACCTTAACTATTCCTTTGGCAAAAACACTAACTCCAACTGCAATTGCAAGAGTTACAGCCGCAACTAATAGATGTTCTGAAGCCATATCTTTCGCTGTTGGTGCAAGACCAAGCCCAATTGTTATAATTACCGGTCCAACTACTACAGGAGGCAGAAGTTTTCGAAAAAAGTCTGTTCCCAGCATTCTGATCACCGCTGACATCAGAATATATACAAGACCGGCAGTTACAATTCCAAGCATTGCACCATCTCTACCAAACTGTTCTTGAGCTGCAATTATTGGCCCGATAAAAGCAAATGAAGAGCCTAAATATGCAGGTACTTTTCCTTTTGTAACTAAATGAAAAATCAAAGTACCAAGCCCTGAGGTGAAAAGTGCAACTGCCGGGTTTAAGCCTGTCAGTGCTGGTACTAAAACTGTAGATCCAAACATCGCAAACATATGTTGAAGTGCCAGTATAAATAGTCGGTGTTTTGTAATCCCATCTTTTTCTAATTGATTTAAATTTTCTTTACTCTGTGCTAAAATTTTCATTTTATACCTCCTGGATGTTATAAAATTATTGAAAAACTTTTTTGATCAAATTTCGAAAAATATTTGTCTAATTCCCTCTTTGATTTAACTTGCTTTGACTAATAACTTAAGCTATTAAAAAAACTCCCTACCAGTTTGAGCCTGATAAGGAGTTGAAATCTTTTAGCAGCTGCCCTACTTTGCTGGCCGTTTTAAATCTAAACTTTTAGCCAAACACAGTTCGAGCTTCTATTCCTTACCGGCCTCTCTGGACCAATTTAAAGGATACGATATTTAATTATTTTTATTCTAGCTTTTTTCCAGCAATAAGACTGCATCTTTCTCATCAATTTCTTTAAAATTAACATCTACAACTTCAGTTTTAGATGTTGGAAGATTTTTACCGACAAAATCTGCTCTAATCGGCAGCTCACGGTGACCGCGGTCAATCATAATTGCCAGCTGAATCTGCAGCGGTCTGCCCAGATCAATTAAGGCATCTAAGGCTGCTCTGACAGTTCGACCTGTATAAAGCACATCATCAACCAGTACAACCTTTTTCCCGGTGATATCAAAAGGTATTTCTGTCCGGTGCACAATTGGCTGCTGAGCAACAGTAGAGAGATCATCCCGGTAAAGGGTGATATCTAAAATACCGGTTTTAACTTCAATTCCCTCAATTTCCTCAATCTTTGCTGCCAGTCTTTCGGCAAGTGGTACCCCTCTGGTTCTGATTCCAATTAAAACCAGATCCTCAGTACCCTTATTTTTTTCTAAAATCTCATGAGCAATTCTGGTGATAGCTCTGCCCATTGCGGCTGAATCAATCAGCTCTTTTTTGACTACCATCTCTGACTTATCCAAAAAAATTACCTCCTTTGTGGGGAGAATATTTTCTAGCGGCAAAAAAATAACCTTCTCACGGCATAGTAAGAAGGTTGCTAAAATTTATATTTTCCCTTACTAGCCTCTCTGGACTAATTTAAAGAACAATTATCTTATTTGAATTTATCTTATCAGAATCAAGATTTTAAGTCAAGGGTTAATTTCTGAACCAGGTATAAAATGAGAGTTTTGGACCTGGTTATAGTGAATGAAAGTATAAATCTAAAAATAAAAATACCGGGTGCTGAAAATAATTGATTCTGCCCCCGGTATAGTTATATTTATTTACTTCTGATAATCCTGTAAAGCTTTATATTCTATTCTTTCACCATGCTCAATTTCCTTTAAGACCTTGAGCATAGCTCGAGTGGTATCCAGTGAAGTAAGGCAAGGAATTCCCATTTCTACTGCTGATCTTCTGATCTTAAAACCATCTCTTTCTGGAATCTTTCCTTTTGTCAGAGTATTAATTACCAGATCAATCTGATCATCAGAAATTAACTCCAGCGAATCAGGTGAACCATCTCCCAATTTCTTTACTATTTCTACTTTAAGACCTTTTTCATTTAAAGCAGCAGCTGTTCCTTCAGTAGCTGCGATTTTAAAACCAAGCTCTGCAAAATCTTTAATATACTCTACCGCCTCATCTTTATCCTTATCTGCTATTGTGGCCAGAATAGTTCCCTGTCGAGGAATTTCTAGACCGGCTCCTATCAAGCCTTTATAAAGTGCTTTCTCATAGCTGTCAGCCAGACCCAGAACTTCTCCGGTTGATTTCATCTCAGGCCCCAGATTAGTATCAACCTGAGTTAATTTAGAAAAAGAAAAAACTGGAACTTTGACTGCAAAATGAGACTTCTCAGGCACCAGACCGCTTTCCCAGCCCAGATCTTTAAGTTTTTTGCCCAGCAGAGCCTTTGTTGCCAGGTCAACCATTGGTACTCCAGTCACCTTACTTAAATAAGGTATTGTCCGGCTTGAACGGGGATTAACTTCAATTACATAAATTTTCCCCTCGCTAACAACATACTGAATATTAACGACTCCTTTAACATTAAGTGCTCTTGATATTTTTTCTGTATATTCGACAGCTTTTTCTTTTAAATTCTCTGTCAGACGATGAGGAGGATAAACAGCAATACTATCACCGGAATGGACACCCGCTCTTTCTACATGCTCCATTATGCCAGGTACAATCACTGTTTCACCATCAGAAATGGCATCAATCTCAATTTCAGTTCCAGTCAGATATTTATCTACCAGTACAGGTCTATCAGGTGAAACTTTAACTGCATTTTTCATATATTCTTCTAACTCTTTTGCATTATATACAACCTCCATTGCCCGACCACCGAGTACATAAGATGGTCTAACCAGCACTGGATAACCAATCTCTGCAGCTATTTTCTCTGCTTCCGTTAGTGAAGCAGCAACCTCACCTGCTGGTACAGGAATATCAAGCTCATTTAAAAGTCCAATAAAACGATCCCGGTCTTCTGCCAGATCAATAGAATCAACTGAGGTCCCTAATATTTCAACTCCAGCTTCTGCCAGCGGCTCAGCCAGGTTAACTGCTGTCTGCCCACCAAACTGGCAGATTACTCCTTCTGGTTTTTCATTATCAATGATATGCATTATATTTTCTTTAGTTAAAGGTTCAAAATACAATCTATCTGAAGTATCAAAATCTGTACTTACAGTCTCCGGATTATTATTAACAATAATCGACTCATAACCTTCTTCATTTAAAGTCCAGGCAGAATGAACACTGCAATAATCAAATTCAATACCCTGACCAATTCTAATTGGTCCTGAACCGATAACCATAACTTTCTTCTTTTCAGTTGGTTCCGCTTCATTAACTTTCTCATACGAAGAATAATAATAAGGGGTTTCTGCTTCAAATTCTGCCGCACAGGTATCAACCATTTTATAAACTGGTTTTAAATTAAGCTGATCACGGATAACTTTTATTTCCTCTTCCGACTTTTCAGTTATAAGTGCAATTTCAGAATCTGAAAACCCTATTTCTTTAGCCCATTTTAGGAGTTCTCTTTCCGATTCTATCTTATTTTTATTTGCATCCAGCTTATATTCCAGATTAATAATATTATTTAGTTTGTGTAGAAAAAAAGTACTGATCTCTGTAATTTGATGTACTTTATCTACTGACCAACCCCGCCGTAAAGCTTCTGCAATCACAAAAAGTCGATTATCATCTGCTTTAAATAAAGCTTCTCTGATTTCCGAATCCGTCATCTTTCTAAACTCTTCTAAATAAAATCCATAACGACCAATCTCCAGAGAACGAACTGCTTTTAGCATAGAAGCTTCTAAGTTACGTTCAATAGCCATTACTTCACCGGTTGCCTTCATTTGAGTCCCCAGATCTCGGTCAGCATAATGAAATTTATCAAAAGGCCAGCGTGGTATCTTAAATACTACATAATCCAATGCTGGCTCAAAACAGGCAGTTGTTTTACCTGTGATTGCATTTTCTATTTCATCCAGGCTGTAACCTAAAGCAATTCTGGCTGAAACTTTAGCAATCGGATAACCGGTTGCTTTGGAAGCCAGGGCACTGGAACGGCTAACACGAGGATTAACTTCAATTATATAATACTGAAAACTCTCCGGATCAAGTGCATACTGAACATTACACCCGCCTTCGATTCCAAGAGCTCTAATAATCTTTAAAGCAGAACTTCTAAACATCTGATATTCTTTATCTGTTAGAGTCTGACTGGGAGCAACAACAATACTATCACCAGTGTGAACTCCAACCGGATCAAAATTTTCCATATTACAGACAACTATACAGTTATCATTTTTATCTCGCATTACTTCATATTCAATTTCTTTCCAGCCTTTAATACTTTTTTCTATTAAAACCTGACCTATTAAACTGTGTTTAAATCCCCGGGCTGTAATTTCTTTTAATTCTTCCAAATTATCTGCAACTCCACCACCGGTACCTCCCATAGTATAGGCCGGTCGCACAATAACAGGATATCCAATCCCAGCTGCAATTTCAGCTGCCTGATCAATATTTTCTGCAATTTTACTATCTAATATTGGTTCTCCAATTTCATTCATTAACTTCTTAAAAGTATTTCTGTCTTCTGCCTTCTCAATGGTCTCAATTGGAGTACCTAAAAGTTCTACATTCAAATCTTCTAAAATATTTGTTTCGGCAAGATCGATAGCTAAATTTAGCGCAATCTGACCTCCCAGAGTAGGAATTAATCCATCTGGGTTTTCCTTTTTTAAAATTTCTATTATACTTTCAACAGTTAAGGGTTCTATATATACACGGTCTGCCATATTCTCATCTGTCATTATTGTAGCAGGGTTACTGTTGACTAAAACAACTTCTAAACCTTCTTCTTTCAGAGCCCGACAGGCCTGACTACCAGAATAATCAAACTCTGCTGCCTGTCCGATAATAATTGGTCCTGAACCAATAACCATAACTTTATTAATATCTTCTCTTTTCGGCATCTTTTCCTCCCTAAATTTTTTAAAATTTGTCTGCAATAAAATATTAGAATATTCAACTGAAAATATTGCAAATCACCCGAAAACATAAGTTTACAATCAGCGCATCATTTCAACAAATTGATCAAATAAATAGTGTGAATCTTCGGGCCCCGGAGAAGCTTCTGGATGGTACTGAACTGAAAAAGCAGGATATTTCTGGTGTTTAAAGCCTTCAACTGTACCATCATTAACATTAATATGAGTCAGCTCTAAATCAAGCTCTGCTAGCGACTCTTCTTTAATTGCAAAACCATGATTTTGGGAAGTTATATAGACTCGATTGCCGCTCAAATCTTTAACCGGATGATTTGCTCCCCGGTGACCAAACTTCAATTTATATGTTTCTGCACCACAGGCCCTACCCAAAAGCTGATGCCCAAGACAAATTCCAAAAATCGGGACTTCTCCTAAAAGTTCCTTTATGGTCTCAGAAACATAGTCAGCATCTTCCGGATCACCAGGTCCATTGGAGAACATTACTCCATCCGGTTTATAATTTAAAATTTTCTGGGCTGTAGTACTGGCAGGCACTATAATAACTTCACAGTTACGCTCCAGCAGTGAGTCCTTAATATTATTTTTAGCTCCACAGTCTACTAAAACTACTCGATACTTATTTTGGGTTCCGAACTTTTCTACTGTCTTTCGGCTGACCATTGAAACTAAATCTCTACCGGATAACCCGGGTGCTTTTTTTGCTTTAGCTATTAATTTATCGTTACTTAAATTTTCAGTAGTTATGATTCCACGCATTGTTCCCTGTCGTCGCAGTATTTTAGTCAGAGCTCTGGTATCTATGCCGCTAATTGCTGTAATTCCATTTTCTTTTAAGTATTTTTCAAGTCTCTTTTGTAAACGCCAGTTTTCTGGTTCCTCAGCAAATTCCCTAACTATAAAACCATTAACATGGGATTTAAAAGATTCGAAGTCGTCTTCGTTAATACCATAATTACCTATTAAAGGATAAGTCATACATACTATTTCTCCTTTATAGGAAGGATCAGTAAGGATTTCCTGATAACCAGTCATGCTGGTATTAAAAACTATTTCTCCAGCACTATCTTTTTCAGCACCAAAAAGTTTTCCTGCGAAAATACTCCCTTCTTCTAGAACAAGTTTTGCTTTTTTCATTTAACTACCTCCACTTTTTTCTTTTACTAGAATCATTGCTTTGATTTTAGTAATTTTACTTTACTACTTTGATTCTTTAACACACTTTTAAAGTAAACTACTAAAGTTTATTGATAAAAATAAAACCCTCTCACCAGAAAGAATGGTTTGAAGGTCAAAAATGATATAGTTAGCCCCACCTCAAATTTAATTAGAGTTAACTTTAAATACCTTTGCCAGCCTCTCTGGACTGATTTAAAAGGAAGTTCTATTCTTTTATTATTGTGATATAGTTTACCATTAAAAAATAATGCTGTCAATAGAGAAACTAAGATTTAGAAAATTAATTATTTTAAAATTAATTTAAATTTAACTTTAAGAACTCATTTGTAATTAAATTTAAATTTTTCTTGCTTTATATTTAGTATGCAGCAGTTTGTGGGCTATTTCGCTGCCCGGGTTTTCTAAATAACTATCATATAATTTTTTAATATAAGGATTTTCGTGCGATTTTCTTAATTTTTTATTTTTATCTATTTTATAAAGCGCTTTCTGTCTTTTTTCTAATATATTATCATCACAGGAGATAGGCTGACCACCGCCACCCATACAACCTCCGGGACAGGCCATAAACTCTATAAAGTCAAATTCTTCGCCTGCTTTAATCATTTCCATTATTTTACGAGCATTACCCAAACCATTTGCAACTGCAGCCTTTAATTTTAAACCATCAATTTCTATTTCAGCTTTTTTAATTCCTTCTAAACCTCTTAGCTTTTCAAATTCAATTTTTTTAAGTTCAGTACCTGTAATAATTTCTGCAGCAGTTCTAAGAGCAGCCTCCATAACTCCACCAGTAGTTCCAAAAATATCTGCTGCACCAGAAGAAACTCCCAACAACTCGTCATATTCGCTTTTTTCTAAATTAAGAAAATCAATCCCGGCTGATTTAATCATTGAAGCCAGTTCCCTGGTAGTTAGAACATAATCTACATCTCCGGCCATTTCTTCACGTTTAGCCTCAAATTTCTTAGCTGTACAGGGCATAACAGAAACAACAACTATATTTTCAGGATCTATTCCCTTTTCTCTAGCATAATATGATTTTGCTAAAGCTCCAAACATCTGTTGAGGAGATTTGGCTGAAGAAAGGTTATCCAGATATTCAGGATAAAAATGTTCAATAAACTTAATCCAACCTGGACTACAGGAAGTAAAAAGCGGCAATCTGTGACCACTTTTGATTCTCTCAATTAATTCTGTTCCTTCTTCCATGATAGTTAAATCAGCAGTAAAATTTGTATCAAAAACTGCATCAAAACCAAGTCTTTTTAAAGCTGTAATCAGTTGGCCTGTAGCTATATCTCCCGCCTGATTAGAAAAAGGTTCCGAGATTGCAATTCTTACTGCAGGAGCAGTCTGAACTACTACATGTTTGCTCTCATCATTTAAAATATCTAAAACAATATCTTTCTGATAAAGTTCGTGTAAAGCTCCTGTAGGACACGAAAGAATACACTGGCCACAGTTTGTACATTCGACATTTCCCAGACCTCTATTTTTAAAGGTGGTAACAACAGTTTCCGGTCCCCTATTGGCTGTGGTAAATATACCAATACTCTGAATTTCCTCACATTTTCTAATACAGCGATTACAGCTTATACATTTTTCGGGTTCTCTAATAACGGCATAACTGGAATTATCAACACTATCACCACGTTTTATTGGCTCCAATCTCATTTTTGAAACTCCTATATCTTCAGCAATTTCCTTTAATTCGCAGTTGCTGGCTCGACTGCAGGTTAAACAATTTAATTGGCAGTCAATATTATGAGTTGCAATAATTAATTCAAATAAGTTTTTCCTCAGTTCTCTAACCTTTTTAGAGTGAGTTTTAATTTTCATTCCAGCTTTAATTTCAGTTGCACAGGCAGGTTTTAGTAGTTCCTCTCCTTCAACCTCCACAACACATAATCTGCAGCCTCCATAAATTGATAGACCATCTTCATAACAGAGAGTCGGGATATTTATTTTTGCTTTTTTTGCTGCCTCCAAAATACTCATCTTTTCGTCCAGATCTATCTTAATTCCATCAATTTCTGTCCTAAGCATATAATTTACCTCCAATCTCTAAATCAGTTTGATAATTTTCAATAACTGAAATTATAAAATTAAGAGAAGATTGCCCCAGTCCACAGCGAGCTGCCAGTCTAATTGTATTACCAATATCCGAAACTAATTCCGCATCTATTTTTTTACCATCATTTTTAAATGATTTGAGTATTTTATTAATCTGTCTATTTCCTTCACGACAGGGGAAACAGGTTCCACAGGTTTCATCCATATAGAATCTAGATACATTTAACATTAGATCTAATAAGTCATGCTTTTTACTGACTGCGATAACTGCACCAGAGCCAAGACTATTTCCTCGTTTTTCAAAATCCTGATAGCTGTAGGGAAAATCTAAATTTTCAGATTTAATTATTGCAGTTGAAATTCCGCCAGGTATGACAAATCTTAAATTTTCTCCTTCTTTTAAACCTCCACCCAGGTCATAAATAATTTCTTTTAAAGTGACGCTGGCAAACTCAACTTCGTACAAGCCAGGTTTATTCAAATCACCACTTAAACACAGAAGTTTTGTTCCCCGACTCCCCTTAATACCAAGTTGAGAAAATTCTTCAGAATCAGGGTTCAAAATCTCTGCAGTACAGCATAGACTTTCAACATTATTTACTACTGTTGGCTGATTATATAGACCTTTTTCAATTGGGTAAGGTGGTTTAATCCTTGAACGACCTCGTTTTCCCTCAATGGAATTTATTAATGAAGTCTCATCACCACAGACATATGCCCCTGCACCTCTGATTAATTTTAATTCTAATTTAAAGTCACTACCCTCAAAATAATCATCTAAAATTTTTTCTTTCCTTGCAGCTTCAATTGTTTTTAAAAAAACATCTATTGCTTTTGAATATTCACCCCGAATATAAATATATGCTTTATCTGCTCCCACAGCATAAGCTGCAATCATAATTCCTTCTAGAACTTTAAGTGGTCTCTCTTCTAAAAGATATCTATCCTTAAATGTTCCCGGTTCACCTTCATCACCATTACAGACAATAAATTTTTGTTCAGCCTTAATATCTGCTGCCATTTCCCATTTGATTCCTGTTGGAAAACCAGCTCCACCCCGGCCCTTTAACTCTGACTCTTTGACTTTCTTGATTGTATTTTCTCTGCCCAACTTTAGGGCATTTTTTATTGCCTTAAATTCATAACCGTATATATCCAGTAACTTATCACCTTTTAGATATAATTTTTCCTGTATCATAATCTCACTCCTTAATGAGGATTACAAATCAAATAATTATAAGCAGTTATTTAAAATTTCAAGAGCCGTGTTTTTATTCACTTTTTTATATATTTTATTATTAACCATCATGACAGGACCTTCACCACAGTGGCCCAGACACTCTACTATTTCCAGGGTGAATTTTTTATCTTCTGTAGTCTGATGGCTTTCTAAATTTAGAAAAGATTTTACAGCATTTAAAACAGAATCAGATTGATTAAGATGACAGGATATACTATCACAAATTCTAATTATATATTTACCTGTTGGTTCAGTATAAAACATAGAATAAAAAGATATAACACCATATACATTGGCTCTCGGCAGCATATATTTTTCTGCCAGATTTTCAATCTCAATTTCTGGAATATAACCATAACTGTTTTGAATTTCATGCAATTTTTCTAAAAGACTCTCCCGGTAAAATAAAGATTTAACTTCATTCATTTAATCCCCCTCCTTTTTGTGATAAATTTAACTAATTTTGTTATACTTTCATGAATTTTCAGACTATTGTACTCACAAGGTACCTTTAATCCAAATTTCTCTAAGTTAATAATATCACATCTCAACCATTATAAGCAAATGTTATTAACTTGGTTAAATATAAAAAAATTGAAAATTAACTATTATCTTAATAATAAACTCAAACTTAGCACTCTAAGAATCTTTTGGCAAGTGCGAAGTTTGAGATAGCAACTTATAAATTAGAATCGGCTTTTAACCAGTGACTACCAGCAGTTTTAATTGCAACCGCCCCCAGCGGTGCTGTAACAACAATCGATAAAACGGCCAGAGCCAGAATTAGATCTCCAGAAGCCACACCAGCTGCAAGTGGAATAGCTCCTATTGCTGCCTGAACTGTAGCTTTAGGGGTATAGGCCAGTACACAAAAAACTCTTTCCTTTAAATTGAGCTGTGTTCCTGCAAGAGAGATAAAAACTCCAATAGACCTAGCACTTAAACCTATTGCAATAATAATTAAGCCTAATAAACCTGATTCAAGGGCAAGCTGAACATTAACTTCAGCCCCAATTAAAACAAATAACATTAGTTCTGCAAAAACCCAAATTTTATTAAATTTAGATGATAGTCTTTTTCCTAAAATAGAATAGCGTTCCTGAATTACAAAGCCAATTACCATTATACCTAATAAAGTAGCAATTGGAATAATTCCATCCAGTAAATTTTCCAAAGAATTCATTAAAATACCAAAACTTAAAATCAAAAGTGCTTTTTTTGTATCACGAATATGATATTTTTTAAAAATATAGATTAAAAATAAAGCAATAGCTGTTCCCAGAATAATCCCCAACAAAATGGCAACCGGTACATTTAAAATCTGTCTGAATATATTAATCTGTTGTCCACCATAAATACTTAAAAATGCAGAAAATATTGTAATTGCTACAACATCGTCAACCGAAGCACCTGTTAAGACTAAAGTGGGAATTCCTTTATCTGCACCTTTCCCCTGATCAATTAAAGCTAACATCTGAGGCACAACTACAGCTGGGGAAACAGCTGCAATTATAAAAGCCAGAATACCCGCTTCCACAAATTCAAAATTCAAAAAATAAACAGCAGCTAAAATAACAGCTGCTCCCTCCATTAAACCGGGAATAAAACTCAATTTTACTGCCGGAACACCAACTTTTTTTAGAGTTTCTTTTTCAATTCCCAGTCCTGCTCTAATTAAAATTACTATTAAAGCAATCATTCTTAAATCCGAAGATATGTTTAAAATATCCTGGCTTATCAGATCAAAACCATATGGCCCCAACAAAATTCCAATTAACAACATTCCCAGCAGAGCGGGTAATTTTAAACGATCAAAAAATCTACCAAATAATAAAGCAAATAATATAATTAAAGCTAAACTTAAAGCCAAAGTAATCTCTCCTCTCTTAATCTTTTGTAGCCTATGCTTAGAAATAATTTTTAAATAACTGGTAACAAATGCAATAAAAAAAGGCCCCTATCTAGATAGGGTAAACCCTAAAAAGATAGGAGCCATCAACTGCTATTTAACAGTGGTTAAAGGGGGAGCTCCATCCCCTTAATTCATTTTATTTACAAAAATTTTATGTAATTCAACATTTAACCCAAAACCTAGTTCTCTTAAACTGTGGTCAAATGCTTTTAAAGTTCTGTAAAGTTTTTCTTCGTAACAATTTTCTCCCATATGACCAATCCGAATTAATTTATCTTCAAACTCTCCTAGAGAAGCTGCAATCATTACATTATGACTTTCTGTCATCAGCTGATTTAATTCCTGATAACTTATACCTTCTGGTATTTCAATTGCAGTCACTGTGTCAGAATAACCATTTTCAGCATATAAATTTAAATTAGATTCCTTGATAGCATGTCTGACTGCACTGGCAATTTTACTGTGACGCTTAAATACTTCTTTATCTGCCAGCCACTTATTTAAAGCAGCATCCAGAGCATAAATATCACTAACTGCCTGAGTATAGGGAAAATATTTTTCTTCATACCAATTCTGCCAGAGCTGTAAATTAGTATAATAACCTCTAACAGCTGTTTTTCGGTTATTAACTGCCTCCCAGGCTGCATCACTAACACTCATAAAAGTAAGTCCTGGTGGTACAGAAAGACACTTTTGCGAACCACCGAGTATTATATCAATTCCCCAGTTATCTACTTCAATAGGTACACCACCAATTGCAGAAACAGAATCTACAACTGATAAAATATTATATTCATTTAATAAACTGGTGATTGCTTCAGCATTATTTATTACCCCAGTAGGAGTTTCACAGTGAACAAAGGTAGCAAATTTAAAATCATGTTCCTCTGCCAGCTTTGCTTCTAATTTATCGATATCAATCTCTTTATTATAGGGGAATTCCCATCTTATAACCTCTGCCCCATAAAGATCAGCAAAATCTGCAAAGCCTCTGCCAAAGATTCCATTGTCCAGGACTAAAACTCTATCCCCGGGCTCAATTAGAGAAGCACAGGCAGACTCAAGGCCTAAAATTCCCTCCCCACTCATAATAATCACATCATTTTTTGTCCTTAATATCTGCTGCAGTTTTGAACTAACATCCAGGTAAAAATCAAAAAAATCAGGATCAAGATCCGGGTTGGTAATTTTGCGGCTCATCGCCCGTCTAACTTCTTCGCTGACCTCAGTTGGACCGGGTGTCATTATTAATAAATCACTCACAAAAATCACTCCCACAATTTTACGGTCTAATATAGATTTTATAACTTTTTATAGGAGATTGTCAAGCTAATTATTGAAAGAAATAGCCCTAACATTTCTGATTTAAAGTGATTATAGTTAAATAGGAACTACAAACTCTTTTTTTGAAGTATTAATCAAATTTTAATATTTTGCAGTAAAAATAGCCAGTTTGAACTTTCAGACTAAATATTAAATTTTCTCCGCCAGTAATTTTATGTTTTTTCCCTTATCTTAAACTCAAGCAAAAACAAAGGAAGCAAAAAAGCACTCAACATAATAACAGCCAGTGCGATTGCCTGAGTTATATTGGTCTGACTAAGACTATAAATAGCTGTAGTTAGTGTTTGAGTTTTACCGCTCATATTGCCAGCAAAAATAATTGTTGCTCCAAATTCCCCAGCAGCTCTAAGGACAGAAATAATTAACGCAGTAATAAATCCTCTCCCACTCAGAGGTAAATATACTTTAAATAACAGATCTTTTTCGGCAGCTCCTTCAACTAGAGCAGCCTCAATTATATTTTTATTAACTGCTGCAAAAGAGTTTTTTAAAGTATGAATAAATAGAGGCAGCATAACAAATACCTGAACAATGATTAAAGCTGTAAAGGTAAAAGCCAGGTTGTCAGTCAGTTTAGATAAAATTCCTCTGCTGCCAAAAGTTAATAGTAAAGCCAGGCCAGTAATACTTGGAGGAAGCAGTAGTGGAAGACTGATGACTATATTTATCACTTTATTTATATTTCTATTTTTACGACTGCTAAAATAACTAAATGGGACCCCTAAAACAATTGTTAATAGAGCTGAAATACTTAATGACAAAAAAGTAATTTTAAAAGCTGATAAAATATCCATACTTTTAAATATGCTGATAATTTCTGCAGCTGAACTTTCTACAAATAAAGAAAGAATTATGAGTGAAATAAAGAGGATACTTAAAACTGCAGGGATCAAAATTAATAACTCATCGGAAAAGGTAAATTTCTCAGGCTTCGAAAAATAATCCGGTGGAAATAAAGAAATTCTTTGCTGTTTTCTTTTTTGATTTTCTGTATCCAGAACTAAATCCTTACTCATTTGTTTTCACTCTCTTAAAATTATATTTTGAAAATATTTTTTGTGCTGCATTACTTAAAATATAATTATAAACTTTTTCTGATCCTGATGTAGAATTATAACTTAATCCCATATAATATTTTGCTTCTATATTATATTTTGCAGGGATTTTAACTCGATATAAATCCTGATCATCATTATAATCACTTAAATAGACAATCCCTGCATCAGCTGCTCCCAGTTTAACTTTGTTCAATACACTTTTTACATCAAATTCTCTGGAAACTATTGAAGAATTAAAGTCTGTTTTAATTTTTTGTCTAATTTTTGGATCAGCAATTGAATCTAAAAAGTTTTTGATCATTTTGCCGGTATAATCGCCAACAGGAACAGATCTATCAGCAAGCAGTAAAGAATAATCACTGCTTATTAATTGTTCCAGATTATTTATTTTCTCATTTTGAGAATTTATTATAATAATCAATTCATTTCTGGCAAAAATCGTTTCTTTTGCTATTATATTTTCACGGGATAACTGATTTAAATAATTATAGTTTGCAGATAAAAAGAGATCAAAATCTACTCCCATTTTTATTTGACTGAAAAGCATCTGACTTCCTGCATAATTAATTTCCAAGCTATAATCTCTGCTTTCTGCCTCAAATTTATCTTTTATCTCATTTAAAGGTTCCTGCAAACTGGAAGCTGCCATTATTCTAAATGTTGAAACAGCAGTTACTTCTGTAGTCAAAATAAATATAATTAAAATAATTAATATAATTATCTTTTTCTTTGCCATCCGGCTCCACCTCATTAAAAATTAACCCGTTATACCCAACCTCACATAACGAATTTAAAAATATATTCAATTTCCAGAATTATTTCTCTATTTATGTATATTCTTGATCAACAATAATTATCCTCTATTTTGTAAAAATCAAAATTATTATAAAGACAAAATATCCTATTAACCCAGCTTAAGAACTTGCAATAAATGCCTGTTTTTCCTATACTTAAGTAAATTAGTTCTCTGGAGGTGATTCCAATTAATAGTCAGGAAAACTTTCAAAAAGTTCAACAAGAAAATGATAAGTCAATTCCCTTCATTATCAGCAGCTCTTATCTTTTAAGCTTTTTATTAATTAGACTGGCTGTAATGATAGCTGGTTCTGCAGGTAGTGCAGCATCCAATGCTGCTAAGACTGGTGATATAAAGTTTTATATAGGTTCCAATATTATACTTTTTGGTTATCATATTCATCACCTGTATATTGGAATTGCATTAATTGCTCTGGCAGGTTGGTTTTCTATAACCAGGACACAATTTATTGACCAGAGGGATAATGCTCTAATTTATGGTATTGGTCTTGGTTTATTTATGGATGAAATTGGATTGCTTTTAAGTTGGGGAAATTACTGGAATAGTTCAACTTATCTCCTTAGTTTATTACTTGGTGGAATATTTTTAAATATAATATTCTTTCCAGATTTTTGGAAAGACCTGCGGTCACATCTTGGCGAATTTAATCCTAAAAACAAAATATTAAAACATTATAATTCAAATGCTTTTGTTCTGGGGGTGGATAAATTGGCAAACAAAGCTGATAAAACTAGCAAAGTTAGTTTAGTATTTTCTGGATTAATATATATTATTGTAGGAATCTTAATTATTTCCAATCCAGAACTTGTATACTACTGGGTGGCAGGTGGTTTTTTCCTTCAGGGGCTGACAAAACTGGTAGAAGCCTGGAAAGAATAAAATAATCTGTTTAAAATTTATATATGGAGCCGATGACAGGACTTGAACCTGCAGCCTTCGGTTTACGATACCACTGCTCTACCATTTGAGCTACACCGGCTTTTTCTAAAATGCTATAACTATCCCACCTTCATTAGCATAGACTGTGCTAATCCCAGCTGTTTCTAAGATAATAATCTTTCTAAAATTATATTTTTGAGCAGCCTGTTTTTTAATATATTCTGCTTTCTCTAGAGCATTGCAGTGAGCAATTCCGAGAACTTTTTCTTCTAGTTTTTCCCCTTTTTCTCCAATTTTATCTACCAATTTTCTAATTGCTCTTTTACTTCCCCGGGCTTTATCAACAAGAGTTATTGTACCTTCCGGAGTTGCACCTAAAACTGGTTTAATATTAAAAAAAGAAGCTATTTTCCCTTTTAATTTTCCCATTCTTCCCGCTTTAATGAGGTTATCAAGAGAATCTAAAACAAATAATGTCTGCATCCCTGCAATATATTCTTCAGTTTTTTCTATAATTTCCCCTTTTTTTAAACCAGATTCAATTAACTCTCCCAGTTTATAAGCAATCATTGTTTCTCCGACTGAAGCACTAAAAGAATTAAATACCTTAATAAATTTATTTTCAGACTCTTCAACTAGCATATTTTTTGCCAGAACAGCATTCTGATAAGTTGCGCTCAATTCTTTAGAAAGAGTTACTACAAAAATATTTTCATATTTTTTATATAAATCTAAAAAACGACCCGGTCCCGGGCTGGCAGTTTTTGGAGCCTGATTATGATTACGCATTTCAGCTAACAAAGCCTCACGGTCCAAATTCTCATCATCCACAAAATGTTTATCTCCAATATCTATTGACAGAGGTGCTGTCGAGATATCAAATTTATTTCTTATTTCATCTGTTAAATCACAGCAGCTATCAACTATTATTTTAAAGTTCATAATTAACCTCCATATTTGGTTTTTAAACTTTCTTTATTTGATTATCTATTATATAATTTTATCTTTATTGAAAACAAAAATCAACTAATAAATTATTTTTTTATTAAACATAAAAAAACCCCGACTAAGTTAATAGCCAGGGTAATTTCCATAATTTTTTACTTATATAACTTCAACATTCTCTGCCTGAGGTCCACGATCTCCTTCAACAATCTCAAATTCAACTTCCTGACCTTCTTCTAAGGTTTTAAAACCTTCCTGCTGTAAAGCAGAGAAATGTACAAATACATCGTCGCCATCTTCTCTTTCAATAAATCCATAACCCTTTTTCTCATCAAACCACTTAACTTTTCCTGTGTAAACCATATTAATATCTTCCTCCTAAAATTTAACCTGAGTAAGTGTAACTAGTTTAGAATACTCAGTGCTTTAAATATATCATTAGATTTCGGATTTGTCAAATTTTTCTGACTCAATTAATTAAGCATTTGCTTTTAGTAAATTAATAGTTGTGATATAATTCTGGGAAGGAGGAGTTAAAATGGTCTATTTTATTTCCAGCAATTTTAGTATTAATAAAATTAATAGCTTATTTTTAATTACTGGATTATTGGTAACTTTTTTTACTCTGGTCTCCAACTGGAGAAAAATTAAAAATTACCGAGCTATCTTTTTAACAATTACAGTAATTTTTATTATGAGCTTTTCTCTTATAATTACTACCAAAAACTGGTTCGTTTTTGTGCTTGGTTGGGAACTTGCTACATTAACTACCACTTTAATGCTGTTCTGGGACAATAAAAATATTGCCTGGGAATATTTTGTGATTCAGTTTGTAGGAGGAAGTTTTTTAATATTTACTGTTTTAACAGCTTATACAAACGGATATCAAGTTATAGGGGCTGTAGAGGAGGTCTGGCTGCAGCTAATGTTTATTATTGGACTGGGGGTTAAAAGTGCAATTATTGGCCTGCACAGCTGGTTACCTTATATTTATAAACAGTCATCAACTGGCTTTTGTGCAATTTCCTCTGCCTTGGTCGCCAAACTCGGTTATATTTCTCTGCTGAAAATTATTACAAATGGCAATAGATTACTCTTATATTTAGGATTAATTATGATTTTCTATGGTGGTATAAAAGCTCTTGCAGAAAAAAACTATAAGCTAATTTTAGCTTATAGTTCAATAAGTCAATTTGGATTTATAGCCCTGGCAATTGGAAGTGGAAATATCTATGGCTATTATGGAGCAGTTATTCAAATTATTGCTCATGCTTTGGCTAAATCGACATTATTTAATGGTGCTGGAAACTGGATTAAAGAATTTAAGTCTACTTCTATTTTTGATTTTAAGTATTGTACAGTCAGACAAAAAATAACCACTTTCAGTACCCTACTTTCTTTTTTATCATTAATGGCCTTCCCTTTTTTTATTGGCTATAATAGCAAAGATCTAATAAAATATTCTTTAAGCAGTATTCCAATATTTGAATTTTTACTGCACCTGGGAAGTATTCTAACCGCTGCTTACTCTCTAAAAATATTATGGTTAGTAATATTTAAAGATCTAAAAAGGAGTAAGTTAAACTTTAAGACTGAAACAAAAGATTTTTATTCAGTCACAATCTGGGAACAGCTTTCGCTCCTGCTTCCTGCTTTATCGCTAATAATTCTTTCAGTCTCAATAAATACTTATTTAGATCATTTTTTTAATTTTAATTATAAAACCGGGTTACTGACCAGCCTGATATACATTGTAACAGCCTACTTAATCATTTTTCCAATTATATCGCGAATCGAAAATTAACCAGGAACCAATTTTACAGTTTGAATTTTGAAATTGAAGCTGATAGTTCTTCTGCCATTTCGGCCAGTTCCTGAGAAGCTGTTATAATCTCATCTGTAGCTGCATTCTGTTCCTGACTTGAAGCTGCAACTTCTTCTGCATTTGCTGCGGCTGTTTCACTTGCAGAAGCAATTTCTCCAATTGCTATTTCTACATTATCACTATTTGCAGTCATTTCTTGAGCTTTATTATTAATATTTCTAATTATTCTACCTAAAACTTCAGCTGTATGTTCAATTTCTTCAAAAGCTGTGCCACTTTCCTGAATAGAACTAACACTTGACTCAACAACTTCTCCTGTTTCTTCCATATTCTCTACTGAAGCTCTGACATCTTTTTGAATACCTTCAATTAATTCGGTTATCTCATCTGTAGCCTGATTTGACTCTTCTGCTAGTTCGCGAATTTCATCTGCAACTACAGAAAATCCTCGCCCTGCTTCGCCCGCTCTTGCTGCCTCAATTGCTGCATTTAAAGCCAGCAAATTGGTTTGAGAAGATATTTCTTTTATCATATTAACTATCTCGCCAATCCTCTGAGATGATTCTGCCAGAGAATGAACAACCTTCTCAACCCGCTCCGAATTATCCTTAACTTTATTCACTTCAGCAGCAGACTGATCAATTGATTGATTACCTTTTTCAATATTTTCCATTACATTTTCAGCCTGTCTGTCCATAGCATCAGAAGAGGTATTGATCATTTTTATTTGCTTAATTAGTTCATCCATTATAGCAGAAGTCTCTTCTACCTGAGCTGATTGTTCTTCCGTATTAGAAGCAACTTCCTGAATAGCCCTACTTACCTCATCCGCACTTTCTCCAACCTGATTTCCACTGGCAGATAATTCTTCACTTGAAGCTGCTACCTTATCTGATACATTTTTAACCTCCAGAATCATTGCCTTTAAATTATTAATCATTTCTGAAAATGAGTTTGTTAATTTACCAATCTCATCTTTTCGTTTTAAATACTTAGCTTCTATATCTAAATTGAAATTGCCATCTGCTAACTTCTGAGCTATATCAGTAACATAATTAAGTGGATTGGAAATATATGTTGCTATCACAATAGTAACAATTATACCAAAAATCAGGGCAACTCCTGCGATTATTAGACTTATATTACGCAGATTATCAAGACCACTCATAACCTGAGAACGTTCTGCTGTCATGGCAACAGACCAGCCATTAATTTCTACCGGATGATAGGCCATTATTTTTTCCTGGTTATTAAAATTATAACTAACTGCACCACTTTTTTCAGCTACCATCTTATCAGTGATTTCCTGTAAATCCTGATTGCTTTCTGCCAGCTCAGTATTTGCTATGTAATCTCTTTCCGGATAAGCAATAGTATTTTTATTCTGATTAATAATCCAGCCATAACCTGCTCCGTTAATATTCATTTTGGTAATTAATTGCTGTAAATATTCAGTAGAAATTGTTCCAATTAAAACTCCAACCTGTTCTCCAAAATCTATAATTGGTACAGCAATCGATATAACATTACCTTCGCTTAACTCACTGGGACGAGTATTAGAATATGTTACCCTGCCAGTTTCCATTGCTTTCTGAAAATATTCTCTTTCTGCAACATTAATGCTTTTCCCTCCAACAACATTGGCCCTGCCATCAGGTCGAGCTACAATAATATTTTCCAGATCAGAATGGTCAGCTTCTTTTAAATATCTCTCCTGACTGCTCCACATCATTGTTTTAACATCATTAGAGTTAGCTAAATCTCTTAAAAACACTTCCACTCCATTTAACCATTCATTAATGGTATTTGAATTTTGCCTGGCGCTTTCCTTTGCACTGGACATTATTGTATCTTCTAAAATATTTGTTGACTGATCATACAAAGTTAGAGCTGTTCCCCCGACAATAATTAAAATTAATATTGATATTGCAAGCAACATTTTGGCTTTAATTGATTTCAGCATAACTAATCCCTACCTTTTTTATCTGTTATAGTAAAATTATATCATACAGTCTGCATATTGCAATCATTACAGATAATAGTTTCCAGTTTTTCCAGGGAATTTGGTCGATAATAATAATATCCCTGAACATAATCACAGTCCAATTTTTTTAATATATTCAGTTCATTTTCTGTTTCTACACCTTCTGCAACCACCTTAAAATCAAGTTCATGTGAAAGTTCAATAATTTTTTCAATCAGAATCCTAGTTTTTTTCTGTTCTAAATTTCGAATAAATGACATATCAAGTTTCAATATATCAATGGGAAGTTTAGCTAAATAAGAAAGGGAAGAATACCCTTTACCAAAATCATCAAGAGAAATATAAAACCCAGATTCTTTTAGTTTATGTAAATTTTCTAAATCTTGTTCTTTAGCATCTAGAAAAATAGATTCTGTAATCTCAAAATCAATTTGATGAGGACACAATTTTTCTGCCTCTATTAAATTTTCAAGAAAAGTGATAAGAGTATCGTCCTTTAAATCATAAGCAGAAAGATTAATTGAAATTATCTTTTCAGATTCTCTTAAAAATTGATTCTGATTAAATTCTTTTATTACTTTTTTGATTAACCAGCGTGTTATCTTAGTTATTAGATTACTTTGTTCAGCAATTGGGATAAAATACTCTGGAGATATCTGGCCAAATTTAGGATGGTGCCAGCGAAGAAGTGCCTCTAATGCAACAATTTGTTCATCTTTCAAATCAATTTTGGGCTGATAAACCAGACTTAATTCTTCTGCTTCTACAGCTTTTCTTAAATCATTTTTAAGATGTATATTATTTAGTTTCTCATAATAAATATTCTTATCATATATTTGATAAAATTGATTGCTGTCTTCAATTGTATGAACCGCATGGTGAGCTCTGGTGATCAATGTTTGGGCATTTTCCCCATCAAAAGGATAAACTGTAATTCCTATTTTGAAATCCAAAAAATAATCAATTTTATTTTCTTGCCAGAGAACTTTAATTGCTTCTATTATTTTTTTTGCTTTTTGCTTAATTTTCTCTTTCTGATATATATTTTTAAATAAAAGTAAAAATTTATTTCCATAATAATGACTGATTAAACTAAGATCAGGATCAGATTTTAAGCTGTCTGCAATTTTTTTAGCTGTTTGATTACCATGCAGTGAACCAACTACATTTGAAATGTTATCCATATCCATTATTTCGATATAAAAAACAGCAAATCTCTGAGTTTGCTGACTTTTCTCAACTGATCTAATCAGTTGCTCTAACTTTTTTGAAAAATATTTTTCATTGGGCAAATTGGTAAAATCATCAAAATAAGCTAGCTGATACAATTTGTTTTCAAGCTGCTTTTCCCTTGTGATTTCTGTAGTTGTACCTATTACCCTAATAGCTGAGTCTTTATTATCTTTTAAAAATCTACCACTTTGTTTGATATAAATATAATCGGATTTATTTTTAATCCTGAAGATATTTTTATATTTACCCTTTTTATTTTCAATGAAACTTTCCCAGTTTTTTTGAGCTTCTCTCCGATCATCTGGATGAATATAATCTTTAATTGACTCAATGGGATCCTGGCTGGTATATTTCTGATTAATATTAAGTTTATTTTGAGCCCAATAAGATAAATATAGCTGTTTTTTTTCTAAATTATACTCCCAAATTCCGACATCAATCATTTCTTCTATGAGATTAAACTTTTTGAAACTTGTTTCTGATAGAGTAGATTCTTCTATTTGTAATTTAAATTTCTCTATAATATCCACTGCTGACCCTCCAGATAAATAATAACTTTACAGCTAAATAAATTCTAAAATTAAAAAAACCGACCATAAAAGGTCGGGCAGTCATCTCTGCAGCCTGGCGATCTCAAAAAGACCCATAGCTTTGCGTCACTGCTTTTCAGCAGTTTTGCCCTTAATTGAAATATTTTCTTTTTATGTTAATTATATTGTACTAAAGCAGGTTATATAATTCAACCCTTTTAGTAAATAATTACAGCAGTCTGTGATCTATAATCTCATTTTACAAATAACAGCTCTTGCTTTTAAGATTTTTCTATGTTAAAATAAATGGTGTTGATGCCGAAGTGGTGGAATTGGCAGACGCGACGGATTCAAAATCCGTTGCCTTCACGGGCGTGTGGGTTCGAGTCCCACCTTCGGCACCATTGATATATCAAGACTTATGGTGCTTTTTCAATCTCCTTTTTAGGAGATTTTTTTAGTTTGGGATGAAAATCCTGCCTGAATCCTGCCGAGAATTTTTTCACCGATATTTAACCTATCCTCTTTTACTTACTATTCCCCTTACTTTTATACTCCCCCAATTCTCATGTCGAACTCTTCTTGTTCTTGTAGTAATTTAATGTAATTAAAATCGAATGTCCATGAGAAAAATTAAATTCACCAACTAAACCTTTAGATTTAGAACATAACAAATCCCTATATTTTTCTTCTATTTCTTTTCGATCTTCAATAGACTTTTTTTGTTTCAATACCATCACCTCTAATTATGCTGTTTTCCTTTACTAGTTAAATCCTCTATACACTTTGGGCAAATTTTAACTCCCTTCTTCTCAACTAAACCATTGATGTTTCCACAAAAATAACAACCTGGCTTATATAGTTTAAGAGTTATCGACTGATTTTCCAAATCTGTTATTATCATAAATTTATCCTTAGTTTCAATATTTAACTCGTCTTTTATTGATTTTGGTATAACTACTCTCCCCACTCCATCAATTGCCCTTGTAATCCCAGTATTTATTTCCACATGTATCACTCCAATCATTTTTAATTATTATTACATTTAAAATATAATATAAACTTAGCCAATTTTTCATCAATAAACTCTATCACCAATTTGGTGGACCTCTTAAAAGAACCAATATTTTATTTGGTATTTGCTTCTGCTTCATCATTACACCACCTTTTTAAAATACTTTTATAATTTAATCATTCAAGTAATCTTTTAGGCTTTTTTGAGATTCCCTTTGGAAATTTGTTGTCAGATGGGAATAAGTATCTAAAGTCGTACTTACATTTGAATGACCTAATCGAGCAGCTACAATTTTAGCTGGAATTCCTGCTTCTAAAGACAATGTTGCATGTGTATGACGCAGATCATGAAGCCTAAATTCTTCCATGCCTAACTCTTTAACAAGCTGTTTAAATCTACTGGTTGCAATATCAGGAGAAAATGCTTTTCCATCTTCTTTTGCAAATAAAAGACCATTATCTTCATATTCCTTATCTTCTGTTCCCTTAAGTTGCTCCTGATGGTCTTTTAATTTTTGCAGCACATTAACATCCTCTTGATCAATAGTTATTTTTCTACTCTTTTGAGTTTTAAGCGAATCCTTAAATACCGCCTTATAACCTATACCCCTTCCATAAGTCCTTCTAGCAATAATAAAGCCTGCATCAAAATAGATATCTCTCCATTTCAAACCCATCATTTCTCCTCTTCTCATACCTGTATGAACCGCCAGATACATATAAGTATAATACCAAAGACCTTTTTCTTTTGCGAAATCTAAAAACTTTTTTACCTGGCCTTTTGTCATACTCAATATTTCAGCATTAACAGCTCTAGGGGGTTCTACACCTACACATGGATTTCTCTCAATAATTCTTTTCTTTAATGCACTGTTCAAAGCTTTGCTTAGTACTCGATGATGCTGTAAAACCGTTGTAGGAGAAAGTCCTCCCTCACCATTAATTCTACCCGTCTGTAATTTTCGCAGTTCATAATCCTGGATTTGAATTGAATTAAGCTCATTCAATTTTAAATGGCCAAGATCTGGCTTTATATGCCGATCCACAATTGTCTTATATCCATTATAAGTCGTAGGAGACAACTGCACCTTAACATAATTCTCCATCCAATCATCAAAATACTCTGCAATAGTTTGATGACTTATACTAAAGGAAACCTCTTCTTTATTACTTTCATGCTCTTTAATAATAGCCCATTTTTCTGCTTCTTTTTCTGTAGAAAAAGTTTTACTTATTCTCTTTCTTTTAATGCTTCCCTTAGGAGTGATATCGACAAAAGCTTCAAATTTACTTTTTCCTTTTTTGGTTTTTATTTCTCTAATATACATAATTGTTCCTCCTATTTATTTTGATTATATCCAATTCTATTTATTGATTCTCAATCATACAACTTTTTTAACAATGTTTTTGCTTTCAAATTCTCCAAAGTAATACCACTGGAGAAATAATAATTTTGGTATAACCCACTGCCCATCAATTTTATGGCCAGGCAATCGTCCTTGTCTGAGCAGTTGATAGACTTTTGTTTTTCCTATCGGCATAATTTCGATTATATCTTTAGGTTCAAGAGCCTCTGGTAATGAATTGATAAAATCTTCTCCACTTTTATTTATCATATTTAAAAGCTTTCGGTCAATTTTGTTCTGAACTCTAAATATTGATTTTTTCATGATTTATCATCCTTTCGTAGTTATTAAATTTTATTTCTTTTTTGTGATTTCTTTTCAACTTGAACACATTATAGCATTTCCGTGAATTTTTGTCAAGTTGATGATTATAATTAGTTAATTATATTATATTCATTTACTTTTCTGATTAAAATAACCCTAGTTATATCAATACTTTTCACTTATTACAGGAATTGAGTTGATTTAATATGTTTTTATGTTTATAATGATAATAATAACCAAGATGATAAATTTAATTGTCCAATTAAGGAGATGTTAAAAATGGAAAGTATTATAAAGAAGTTAAAAGAATTAAAAAATAATGATGAATTAACTCCAAAAGAAAAGTTATTGTCAAATTTTATTCTCAATAACACACAAAAAGCAGCTGAGCTTAATATGGAAAATTTAGCTGACCTATCTGAAACTAGTACTGGTACAATTTTAAGACTTACGCAAAAAAAATTAAATCTTCAGGGCTTCAGTGAATTTAAACAAAGATTAATTAAAGAAGTATCTCAAAGTCAAACTATTCCGAATATAAATATTAATGATATAAAAAAAGAAGATAACCCTTATCAGTATATGTTGAAAAAAATTACCGAAATATCTCAAAAAAATATTTTTAAACTAATTGAAGAATCTGCATACGGAACTGATAATTTTTATTTAAATGAAATATATAATGAATATCTTGAAAAATCTGAAGAGATTGTTGTTTTTGATTATCATAACAGTTTTGGTTTCTCTTTAAGTAAACTGTTATCTAAACAAAATTATCTTAACTACTATGAAAGTTCTATTCATCAATGCCAAAATTTAATTAATCAGTTAGAAAATAATATAATTCGAAAAAAAAGAGTTCTAAAAAATAATTTCAAAGATCACTTTGATTCATTTAAAATGATTGATTTCTCTCCTCTTTTTGAGAAAGAAACATTTTTGAATAATTTATTAATCATAACTGCAATTGAAGAATATAATGATCAAATTGAAAACCTGGCTAAAAATGCAAAAAATAATGACTTTAAAGTAATATTATTTCATTCTCAGGATTCTAAAAATAAAATTGATACTCAACTTTTTGATTTAAAAATTAATTTAGGTTCAAATATCAATTTTGAAAATTTCGGTTACACTGATATGACTATCGCTCCTCACTTATTCTTAAATGGTATGTCTCTATATTTTCAAGACAATATAAAAGATTAAATTAATGAATAAATTATATCCTAAATCAAATTTGAGAAAAATCATGAAATTCTTTTCCGAATTCTCACATTACCACAATATATCGCTCAGCACTTTGTAGTTTATTAAAAATAATCTTGCTTCACTTAATCTATTTGCTGTATTTACACTTCCTGTCTTGAATAGTTTTGGGCTTTTTTGTATGGCAAACTCACCCACAGGATTATGCCTTTTATACAGTTCGTGTTCCTCAGACCGAAGTTTTGCCTCAAACTTTCTTCAGATCCCACTTCGCGATGGCCCCTTTTCTTAAAGCTAGTGGTTGGCAATATTAACACACACATTAGACTTCCACTGATTAGCAAATATTCATGCCAGGCAAACCAAAAAAATCCTACTGCAAAAAACAGTAGGATTTAAAATATAAATATAAAATTTTCAGAAAATATTTTGATAAAATAAAATGTATAAGTCATAAGAAAACAATTATCATCTATCAATTTAATTAAGCGAATTTCATAAAAATAAGCCTTGATATAACAAAGATTTTAATGATATAGAAAGGGCTTCACCCCATTCTTGTCGAATTAAATAGTAGCACCCATAAAACCCGAAAGAAGGTGAAGCCCTATTAATAATATTCGACAAGAGTGTCTCTTTCCCTTTGAAGAATTGGTAAATTTATCGGAAACAGACAAATTAATTTGTATTTTGGATCCTATTGATTTAGATCCTTTAGTTGAAAAGATAAAACCTAAGTCAAATAAAGGACCAAATGGATATAATCCTGAAGCTATCTTAAGAGCTTTTTTGGTCCAACAGATTGAAAAGATTCCCAGCAGAGCAGACTTAGTGAGCAAAATTGATAGAAGTCCTTATCTCAGATATGTCTGCGGCTTTTCTACCACTGGTAGGGTGCCCAGTGAGTCAACTTTCAGCCGCTATTACAACAAATTATCTGAAACTGATGGACTGGAATTACTAATGAATGATCTCTTAGATCAAAGCATAGAACTTAACTTATTGGATACTGAAATAATGGCTATTGATGCTTCAAAACTGGAAGCATATGAACGAGCTAAACCAAGGTCAAAGATAGATAAGAAAAATTCTTTTACCCCTGATTGGGGTACTAAATTTGATTCTCATAAAAATCAGATAACCTGGTATGGCTGGAAGATACATGCTGCAGTTGAAACTAAATCAGAACTACCAATAGCTTTAACTTTAACACCAGCTAATCATGCAGATAAAACTCAGGCCATCCCCTTAGTTGAAAAGGTTGATAGCTTCTTAGCTGAAAGAGATTTAACTGAACCCAAATACTGGACTATGGATTCAGGTTATGATACCACTGATATCTATGAACACATTCTCTTTGAACAGGAATCTCAGGCTATTATCCCAATTAACAAGCGTAATGCTAAGCAGCCACCAGCTGGATTTTATGATTTTAAAGGTACACCAGTCTGTAGTGGTGGTCATAAAATGTATTACTGGGGTCATCATAATGGAGTTAATAAATTTAGATGTCCACATGTATGTGGTAAAGTTGATTGTATTCACGGTACAAAGTGGTGTTCTGACAGCAACTATGGTCGAGTAACTAAAACCAGACCAAAAGATAATCCAAGATATATATCAACTCCACATAGAGATTCTAGAACCTGGAAAAAGATCTACAACAAAAGAACCAGTGTCGAAAGAACTTTTTCCAGACTAAAAGAACATCTGAATTTAGAAAACTTAACTGTAATGGGAGCCAAGAAAGTTAAAACTCATTTACTGTTAAGCTCAATCAGTTTGATAGCTGCAAGAATAGCAGCAGAGAAAATCAAGCTGCAAAATCAGGTTTTAGCTGCTTAAATAGCTTTTTAAAACTATGATTTTAAGTTACCCAAGCTAAGTGCGTCTAATTTTAGCAGTAAATCTATGGTAAATCATTAAAATCTTCAAATTCAAATTAAAAGGCTTATTTTTATGATTCGCAGACAATATTTTTTTGAATTAAACTAAATTAAGCGTATTATGAAATTCGCTTATTTAATAAATTATTCTTGCTTTTAGACTCATTAATCTCATTATCTAAAATATCCTGCTGCAGTTTTTCTACATTATCATTTTCAATGATTTTAATAAAATTTTCTACAACTCTAGGAGAAAATTGGCTTCCTTTATTCGTCTTTATTTCATCTAATGCCTGTTCAAAACTTAATGAATCACGATAAGCTCTCTTAGATAACATAGCATCCCATGCATCTGCCACTCCCAGTATTTGCGAAATCAAAGGAATTTCATTCATTTTTAGATTTTCAGGATAGCCCTTTCCATCCCACTTTTCATGATGGTAGAGCACATATTTAGCAATTGGTGTTAAAATTTTAGAACTGCTTAAAGCTTTATTGCCCCAGACAGGGTGTTTTTTTATTAAATCAAATTCCTTATCAGTTAATCTTTCTTTTTTATTTAAAATATTGATTGGAACCAGCAATTTACCTATATCGTGAACCAGCCCTGCCCAATAGGTATCTCTTATCATCTTTTGAGAGAGATTCATTTCTTTAGCTATTGCTGAAGCTAATTTTGCTACATTTTCTGAATGCCCCTTAGTATAAAGATCATACATTTCCATAATTTTAATAATTGAAGTTATTAATTCCTTAGTAAAGTTGGTCTGTAAATCATCAAATCTTTTAAAGGCGAAAAAGGAAGAGGCCAAAGTTGAAAAAGATTCTAAAACTTTTTTAGATATATCACTGAATTTTTTGCTGCTGTTTGCATTAATATCAAGACCTATGCGGCCTACGGTCTGTTCATCTATTATGATATTAATATATAAAGATTCTTTGATCGGTTTTAAGGCTTCTAAAATATCTTTCTTGTTTCTTTCAATCTGATCTATATCAAAAAAATAGTCGTTGGTGTTATTAACAATTTTACTTTTTCTATTAAAAAGCAGCTTTTCATCAAATTTTAGTTTTTCTAAAATTTTAATGTCATGTCCAACCGCATCTACAAATTTGCACTGCTTTTCTTCATTTATTATACATATTTGCCCATAGTCAGCTTCTGGCATTATTTCTACAGCATGCTTTAATAAATCAGCAAAAAATTCCTTTTCACTCAGTAATGTTTTGTCTTCCATATTAGAGACCAACTTAATCATATTAACAAATCTCTGATTGAGTAAATTAACTTCTTCAAAAGACTGCTCTAATTCCTCATTCATGGCCATAACTTCTTGATTATAAGCTGTTAGCTGTTCGTTCGAAGCAGATAGTTCTTCTTTTTGTTCTCTAATTTTTTTTTCGCTTGCTTTTAGTTCCTCATATGATTTTTCTAATAAACTGTTTACTTCCTGCTGCTCCATCTTTTCAACGGTCAAATCTGAAATCATTTCGATTATATCAATTAAGAATTTCATTTTAGCTTTAACTTCCGTTTCTGATACAACAGGCACTTTTTTAACTGCTAAAATATATAAGTTTTCATTAAAATCATATTGTTCTGCCTGTTTTTCAAAAAAATCCAATGAGGGTTCTTCAAAGAAAAACTGTCCTGTAAAAAGATTAGCAAAATGTTCCCCTTTTATAATAATTGGAACAACAACATCAACCAAACCATTTAAACACTTATAAGCATAATAATCTTCCCCTTTGGACACCTTATTCGCTAAGACAGTATCACTTTTTTTGCAATTTTTTGCTGTACATTTATTGACTCGATGAAAATCAGTACAGACTTCTCTCCAACCTGATTTAGATAAAATATTACCTTCAAGATCAACAATTGCAGTTACATAACCTGTTGCTTGATTAAAACCTTCGAGCAATTCATTAAGCCTATCATAATCAAAATAATCACTGATTTTCATATCCATTTTAACCACCAACTTTCAATATAGTTATCCTCTATACTAAACAATTCATAATATTATCAAGTAACTTCTAGAACTACCTCTGCGGCACTCTCTAATAAGTCATCAAATAGTCTTTCTAAATCTATCACTATTACCAAGTTCTCTTTTAAGGTCAATACTCCTTTAATAAATGTCCTATCTACTTTTTGTGAAGCCTTCAAAATATCGGCATTATTAATTTTATCAACTTTAACTATTTCTGAAATTTGATCTACTAATAAACCAACTAAATTTTTTTGAATAGAAACTATTATCACCTTATTTTTATCTTTATTACTGCTTAAATTTATTTTTGTCCCCAAATTAACTAATGGTATTATTTATTCTCTTAATTTTATTATTCCACCTGTAATTAGAATAAATCATTTTCAAACTTTTTCTCCAATTCTGTTAGAGGTCTATATTGCTTATACTAATCCATCTATTTTATTTCTAGCTTTATTGAAATCTAATTTATCATCTATTGAGCGTAATTCTATTTCAACATCATTTTCTTTAGCTCTTTGAATTCCTTCTCTCATATCAGAAGAGAATCCATTGTCAGTATAAACTGCACACAAGTCAGCTTTTTGATACCAACTGATTCCTGCTTCTATCCCAACTTCTCGTTCTTTTGGTATATTATAATCTAATACTTGAGTATAGAGCAAATGCCTTGCAAAAGGTGCTTCGCCTCTTAGAAGACTATCAAGTAGAGCTAATTTAGCGTATCTTATGTTCTCTTTACTCTCACCTTTATACGGTGTTAATATAATTACATTCTTCAGATTCATCACCTTCTATTATTTAAGTATTTAATTGTTATCTATCAAATTAATTCATAAAATACGATAAATCTCTTTCAAAAATGTTTTATTTGTGATCTCCACTTTTTAGTTTAACATGATATTAATTTTTTTGTAATTAATTACACTCTCAGCCTATTTTATTAACCTTCAATCCAAATCTATTTCCAAATTAAGATCTTTAAATAATTTTTCTGTATCAATTACTATTACTAATTTCTTGTTAAGTGTTAAAACACCTTCAATAAATGCTCTATCCACTTTTTGAGAGGTTTTTAAAGTATTTGCTTTATTAATTTTATCAACTTTCACAATTTCCGAAATTTGATCTACTAATAAACCAACTATAACTCCCTGAATAGAAACTATTATGACTTTGTTTTTATCTTTTTTACTTTCTAAATTCATTTTTTTAGCCAGATCAACTATCGGAATTATTTCATCTCTGACTTTAATTATTCCCTTTATATAATCTGGAGAGTCTGGAACCAGAGTTATCTCATTAATCTCTATAATTTCTCTGCTCTGATCTAAGTCTATCGCAAATTCCTGCTCTAAAATCTTAAATATTAAATATTCATTAGTCTTTTCTTTAGAAACCATAATCTAAATCGCCTCTTTTCTGGATGAAATTAGTCTTTTTAAATCTATAATCGGTATTACCTCACTGCCTTCAGTGTAGATTCCTTTTATAAATTCTGAATTCATCTCATTTTTGTTTTCAGTTTCTATATCTTCACTACTAAATGTTAATATCCCTTGCATTTGATCGACCATAAATCCAGAAACTATCCCTGCTATATTAGTTATTATTATTCTTTTATCTTCTTCATTATAAATTGCATCATTATCAATTCCTAAAATATCTTTAAAATCTAGAACTGTAATAACTCCTCCTCTAAGATTAATTACTCCTTTCACATATTTAGGAGTATGAGGAACTCTAGTTATTTCAGGAGGCAGCAAAATCTCTTTCCCTTCCTTTAATTCAATCCCATATCTTTCCTGACCTAAACTAAAAGTTATATACTGTTTTTTGGCAAAATTATTATCTGTTTCAGACACTTTAGTTACCTCCTTTTTTTATGCTATATCCCTGACATCCATGATTAAAGCAATCTCTCCATCACCAATTATTGTTGCTCCAGCAATGTTTTTGGTGCTGCTTAGAAGATCTCCTAATGATTTGACTACTATATCCTGCTGGTTTAGTAGTTCATCTACTCTAAGGGCAGCACTTTTCTTCCCTGAATTAACGATAACTACTTCTATCTCTGAGTCTGAACTCTCATTTTCTTGCTTTTTGAAATCAAGAAAATCGTAACTATCAATTAGAGGAATAGTATTCTCGCGGTAGTTTATCACATCTTTGTTTTTTACTTTTTTTATTTCAGAGTTTGATATTCTTTTTGTTTCACTTACCATTTCAAGTGGAATCGCAAATAAGTCGCCGTCAATTTTAACCATTAGAGCCTCAGTTATAGCAAACTTAAGCGGTATTGTGATCACTATTTTAAAATTTTGATTCTCACTCAATTCCAAATAAAGTTTTCCATTAAGCCTTTCAATAATTTCTTTTGCTTTTTTGATTTCTGTTATCTTTTTATCTATATCATCTAATAATTTTTCAGCAGAAATATTATCTTTCAACAACAGATTGTATTTTTCTTCTATACTCATCTTCTTTAATTCTTCTTTAGAAACAAAATTATTTATTACTATTTTTTCTTCCAGCTCGTCTAGGTTAATCTGCTTACCATCATCTTCAAATTCTATTATAACTTCATTACCTGTTTTATGAGCTCTAACAGAAACTTTTCCCTTTCTATCTTTGCCCATATTTTTTCTTATCTCTTCTTTTTCAATATTATTAGTCAGGCTTTTTAGTAAATTAGTCAGTGGGTCAGCCAGTTTATTTATCATAGCTCTATCAACTTTAATCTCCTGACCTTCAAGCACAAGATTAATTTCTTTCTCATTATTTTCTATAATCTCATCGAACTCTTGAAAGATGTTTGTAAGTGAGACCATTCTTACTTTCATAACTTTATCATGTAATTCAGCTGTTATTCTATCCAGCTGAGATAAAACATCTTTACCTTCTTCTCTAAAAGTTTCTAAAGTTTCAAGTCTTGATTTATTGATTAATAATTCTCCGACTAAATCCATTATTTGATCAAGGTTTTCTAAATCTAAGTCATTTTTCTTATTCATTTTATTACCTCCATCTAAGTGCAGTTTAAATTAGAGAAAAAGAAGGGCTAATACAAACTATCTTGCATTAACCCCCTTTTTTAAGGATAATTTGTAATTATTATAAGTTGAACTTGTTTACAGCTTCTGTTAAATTATTGGCCATATTTGCTAAATCTTCAGCTGCACTTACTATTTCTTCAGTTGAGGCAGACTGTTCTTCACTGGCTGCAGCTACTTCTTCCGAGTTGCTGGCTGCTTCCTGACTTACTGAAGCTATTTCTTTAACACTGGCATCAACTTTATTGCTATTTTCATCTACTATATCTGCTTTATTACTAATTTCTTCAATTAGCTTTCTTAAAGTTTCAGCTGCATTATTAATTTTCTTAAATGATTCTCCTGTAGTATCAATAGCATTAACACTGTCATTAACCACTTCTTCTGTATTATCCATTTTGCTGACAGCACTGCCTACTCCACTTTGAATATCTTTTACAAGACTTCCAATTTGAGTTGTTGCTTCTTCTGATTCTTCTGCTAATTGCCTAATTTCATCTGCTACTACAGAGAATCCTCTACCTGCTTCACCTGCTCTGGCTGCTTCTATTGCTGCATTTAATGCCAACAGATTTGTCTGAGCCGCTATGTCATTAATTAGATTTACAATTTCTCCAATTTTATTTGATAAATCTCCCAATTCATTAATAGTGTTTGAAACTTCAGTAGAATTATTTTTAACACTTTTGATCTTTTCTACTGATTCTTTAATAGAATTATTTCCTTCATTAATATTATTCATTACATTATCTGCCTGCTGATCCATTTCATCAGAGTTTTTCTTAACATCCTGAATCTGCATAATCAGTTCTTCAATATTACTGCTGGTTTCTTCAACCTGTGCTGATTGTTCTTCTGCACCAGAAGCGACCTGCTGGATAGAATCTCCTACCTGAGAAGCTGCTGTAGCTACTTCTTCGCCTGAAGCAGTTAACTCCTCACTTGATGCTGATAAATTTTCCGCTATATCTGATACACTTTTAATAACATTTCTTAACTGATCCTGCATTGTATTTAAAGCTGTCGCTAAGGTTCCTATCTCATCATTACTATCAACATCAATTTTATCTGCAGCTAGATTACCATCAGCAATTTCTTTAGCAAAAGCAACACCTAAATTAACTGGTTTAGTTATACTTCTTGTAATGAAAAAGGCTAGGGCAATACCAATTAATAAAGCAATGGCTAGAGCTATGATAAGATTTCTAATCGCTGCTTCTTGAGCTTGACTCATTTTTTCTAATTGTAAATCCTGTAAATTATTCGCCCGAAGAATAAACTCTTCTGCTTTTTCTTCCATTAAAGCTTTATTTTCATCTTTTACAAGTTCTATATTATGTATTTCTCTAAATACCTGTTCTGTATTCTCTAATTGAGATATGATATTTGCTGCTGCTTCTATATCCTGTTCTTCATTAAAAGAATCTCTCAATTCAACAGCAGTACTTTTTGCTGTTTCAAAGGCAGCTAAAGTACTCTCCGCATATTGATTCTGCATTTCAGCATCTGCAAGATTTATTATATAATTTCTTTCCTGAATTCCAATCTCATTAATATTTTCTATTAGGTGCTGTGCCATTAGTACTGTATTAATTTTTCCTTCTATATCATCTATATCTACATTAGTGTTCAAAGTTGAGTTAAATCTATTTAATAAATCATTAAATTCCTCTGTTTGAGCCTCTTCCAGAGCTTCTATCTGATTTATTAAATTTCCTTCTGTACCTGTAAATTCAGATCTTAAGTCATTCTGCTAAAAAAGTGAATTCGCATAATTATTTGCAGCATTTTTATATTCATCTGCTATTGACTGCATCTCATTAATTCTTTCCTTATCAGCAGGATCATTCATTATAGCCTTAGTTTCTTCTCCTTTTGCCTTCATAGTTTCAATCATTGAATTAATATTATCAATATATATCTGCTCTTCATTAAGCATAAAGTTTTTTTCATTCTGCCTGATTTCTAAAGTAGTTTCCGAAAACCCAGCTGCATCCATTGCAATTGTTGAATTATGATCTACATTATTTAAACCACTGTATCCCATAAATGACATAACTGCTGCTATAATTAATAGTAATGCAAATCCCCCACCAATTTTCACACCTAAATTCAAATTTTTAAACATTAATAAATCATCTCCTTTTATATTTTTTAACACTTTAGAAATTACAACTTTTAATAAAAATTAATTTGTAGCTAAGACTAATTCCACTTCCTTTTTCTTCTCATTTTTAAAAGCATTTTAACATCCCCTTGTTTTAATATTATTGATAATAGTTATTATTATTGACAAAATTTTCTGTTAATTATAAAAAATTAATATTATTCTATTGTAATAATATTTTTACCTTTCTTCTTACTTTCATACATACTGTTATCAGCTCTTCTTGTTAGATCTCCTATTGTATCATTTTTTCTAATTTTAGTAGCACCAAAAGACATTGTTACATTTAATTTTTCTTGGTTGTGATTAATAAAAGATTCATTAATTAATAATTTTAATCTCTTCAATAATTCTTTTAGTTGGTTATTGTTTTTAATATCAAAGAGTATTAATGCAAACTCATCTCCCCCCCATCTAAAAGCCTTATCAGCATCTCTAAGATTGCTCTTTAGTGTTTTAGCTATCATTGATAAAATCTTATCTCCAACTAGATGACCATAATCATCATTAATATGTTTAAAATCATCAATATCCAAAAAACAAAATGCTATATGATCTTTATTTACATCCTCTCTTGCAATTATTTCAGCTAAAATTTCTTCTAAATATTTTCTGTTATTAATTTCAGTTAATTCATCTCTAAAATTGTCTTTTTTAAGTTCGTTAATTTTATCTTCTAAAGATTTTATCTTTGTGTTTTTAAAAAATAATTCTACTGCTCCAATTATTTCATCCTTTTCATTTTCTAAAGGAACAGTTCTAATTGTTACTGGAACACGCTGCCCTTCTTTGTGATGCAGATATACATTTGCTTCTCTTTTTGCTCCATCACTAATTGTGGCGTGTAGGGGACAGCCATTATGACAAAGTTTTAAACCTTCATCGTCTATATGCTGGAGGATATTGTCATAACAATGTTTCCCGATAACTTCTTTTTTTGAAAAACCTGTAATTTTTTCAGCCTCTTTATTCCAGTATTTTATTTTCCTATTTTTATCTACATAATATACTCCTCCATATATATTATCTAAAATATCATCTAATTCTATTTCCATCTATCATCACCTCCTATTGTGTTATTTAATTATCTAAAACATTTAACAATGCATCCGCCACCACAGGTGCAAATTGAGTCCCTTTATTATCTTTAATTTCCGCTAAAGCATGGTTATAACTTAAGGGCTCACGATAAGTTCTTTTAGAATTCATGGCATCCCAAGCGTCTGCCGCACAAAGAATTTGTGATTCAATCGGAATATTATTCTTTTTCAAACCATCAGGATAACCATTACCATCCCATCTTTCATGATGATGCCGTACATATTTGGCTATATGTTGTAATGACTTTGAACTTTCTAAAACATTACTTCCAAAAACAGGGTGTTCTTTAATTACTTCATATTCACTATCAGTTAACTTACCTTTTTTATTAAGCACTTCTAAAGGAATAAGCATTTTACCAATATCGTGTACTAAGCCCGCCCAATAAATATCATCAATTCTTTTCTGTTCAAGTTCCATTTCTTCTGCAATTTCTTCTGCAAGGTTGGCCACATTTTCAGAATGACCTTTTGTATATAAGTCATACATTTCTAGCATTTTAATTGTCGAAGAGATTATTTCTTTAGTAAAATTATTTTGTAAAGAATTATATTCTTTCATCTTATAAAATGAAGAAGCAATATTATAAAAAGCAGAAAATATCTTTTTAGAACTATTAGTAAATTTTTTATTACTGCTGTTTTTAATATCTAAACTTACTCCTGCCTTTTCTTCTCCATTAATGACTAGATTAAAAAACATAATTTCTTGATGTTTATTTAAACTGATCTTATTTAATTTTTTAAACTCATCACTGCTCATATGCTTTTTGTTTTTTTTCTTAATATTTTCAATATCAACAATATCTATTAAAGAATCTTGACTATAAAAAGATTGATTGGGAATTATTCTTTCCTGTAATGATTTCAAATCATAACCTATACAGTCTATAAAATTAACATACTGATCACCAAAAGTATAGACACTGCCAAAATCGGCTTCTGGAATAATTTCTACTGCCTGCTGTAATATTTTACTCAAAAATTCAGCTTCAGAGATTGTATTTAAATTTTCTATATCAGAGACTAAAGAAATCATCTTTTCAAAACGATTATTAAGATCTTCAATCTCTTTAAAAGATTCTTCAATTTCCTCGTTCATTGCTGTAACTTCTTCATTATAAGCTTTTAGCTGCTGATTGTAAGCTGAAAGTTCTTCTTTTTTCTTTTCTAAACTTTTTTCATACTGCTTTTTTTCGCTGACATCAAAGACAAAACCTTCAATGATAAAATTACCATCTTCTTTTCTTTCAATAATTTTAGCACTCATATTGAGCCATATTGTTTCATTGTTTTTCTTCCTTGCTTTAAATTCAAAGTTCTTAACTTCCTCATTTTTATTTAATTGAACTAGAAATTTTTCTCTTTTTTGAGGATTACAATAAAAATCTTTTCCTAAATCACTGTAATGATTTACTGCTTCTTGAACACTATTAAAGCCACCGAGTTCTACCATTTTTTTATTTACCTGTAATACCTGCCCATTAGAACTTGTTTTGATTATTCCAATTGGTGCCTCATTATAGAGTTCAAAATACTTTTTTTGACTATTATTTATAACTTCTTTATATAAATTTTCTTTTTTTTGATACTGTTGTATATTTTCAAGCCAGCTTTTAATTTCATATTCCCCTACTTTATTATGCCTATATCCTTCTGGGTTAATATAATAAGGGTTTTCATACAATCTTCCCTTCCAGACTATATAATCATGTAGTTCAACGGCAGCTTTAATAATTTCTTTGTCGAATTTATTAATACTATATCTACAAAGTGCATTAACGGGATATTTTTCAAAAATTTTATCATGAAGCTCCCATTCATATTTAATTATTTCCTCTTTACCGCCTTTAAAATCTATAACCCCCTTTAATTCTCCAGTTATACTTAAACCAGTATATCCTTCTTTAATAGATGATTTTACTTTTTCCTCCAGCAAAGAAATCATATTATCAGAACTGAAATTAACTGGATTTCCATATAAATCTTCGACATCAAAAACCTGAAGTTGTCCACTCTTTAAAAAATTATCAATATTACCCATTGAGTTATTTAATTCATTTAATATTATTTCTTGATTATCTTCTGAATCAATATAAAGACATCTTTCATTATTTTTTAAACTTCTTTTTATAAAAGAATATGCAGCTGGTAAAACCTCTTCATCTTTTTCATAAAATAATACAGCATGATCTCCTAAGGATATTAAATTTATATTCTCTGTCTTTTTAAAATTAGAAGTCATAAATTAACACCTCTTTTCTAAATTTCAATAAATCAAATAACAAATTACTAAATATTTTTAAATATGGCTTTAAGAACAAAATGGCCTGACGGCCACCCTACTATAGAAGTTAATTAATATTTCTTTAGTAGGGTTTTATCTTTCAAATGTATATTTAAACTTCATTTCCGCACCACATTCAGGACATGCCACTCCTGGC
>Ga0182234_10008_pt1 | contig 136594 bp, 121 predicted proteins | sample hydfratesGB_TM_A_FD_145595 | JGI IMG/M metagenome (GOLD analysis project Ga0182234, IMG submission 145595) | Subsurface microbial communities from deep shales in Ohio, USA - hydraulic fracturing test GB_TM_A | ecosystem: Environmental > Aquatic > Deep subsurface > Shale gas/oil reservoir >...
GATTTCCCATCAAACAGTATGCATATAACTTATATTCGTTTTCCTGCTTATATTTTTCTAAAGTATATAGAAACTTTACTGCATCTTCATCATCTTCAAATATTGTTTGTCGATTGATGCCTCTGAGCATTATATGGTATATACCTGTTTTACTTTTCTTTCTTGCTCTTCTCGGCATTTTATCAGCTCTATATACTCTACCAGTTTTTTATTAATAGAGCAACCAATAGAACCGTCCCTCTGGTCATGTAAGAATAAAAAGATAGCCATAGGTAAAAGTAAAGCTGCGAAAGAACCTACAAAGTTTGTATTGTACATAGTCGAGTATATAGTGTATTCAGAAAAGGTAAATTTCAAGGACTCTGCTATCTGGTGTAGGTGTTTCGGTAGTATCAAATACCTACCAAACATAGTTTTAAATAAATCTGCTCCGAAGTACTGACCTACCCCTATAAGTCCTGCTATGGAAGCAGAAAATATAAAGCCACACAAGATTAACTTAACCTGATCTTCTTTATCTACGTAATTGTATATAGAAAAGACCATAAAAGCATATCCTATCATAACAAATACACCTTGGAATTGCTCTACAAATCCTCTGTAAGCTACAGTTTGATAAGAAGATAGTACATAGGAAAATAAAACTCCTATGATATAAATATATATAGGTATATAGTATTTTGTGATCTTAAATTTAAACTGATTAGTCATTTTTAGAATGACAAGTAGTATTGCTGAAGTAAAACTAAATATTGCAAAAAATACAGCCTTATAATAAGAGAAAAAATCTATACTGGTTTCTCCACCTTTCCAGTTTACTACCTCTATCTCACTTAAGGTAACTACCTTACCAAAAGTAATCAAAGGTATAAGTCCAACTACCAATAAAATAGGTACAAAATAGTACCATTCCAAGGGTTTATATTCTAATTCTGATTTTCTTTTTTTTCTATTCTTCGCCATAATTCACTCTCCATATCTTAGTAAAAATTATACAGTAAGAATTATATCATAATACAGTTTTAAATGCTATGACAATGAGGGAAAAGTATAAAAAATCTCCTGCATTTGCAGAAGAACATTATAATTAATTAAATTGTAAAAAGATATGCTTATGGTGTTAAAAATTTTGATAGATTTAGAAACAGAATTCTTTATATGATGAGTTAGATTTTTAATGTTTTAATTAGGTTATATTTTATTTAGTTTTTAGGTGAAATTTTATTTTGAGGTTAATTAAAAATCTGGATTGAAGTTTTTACACTCCAATCCAGATTCATTACTCTTTTTTATGGGTTACCCCAACATTTGACAAAGAGCTATTTTGTTTCAATTTAATACTATTCTTATTGTGTTATGAAATCTACAGTAGTATCTAAAGTAACTCCATTAACTTGTATAGTTATAACCACACTTTCTACCACACTATTTTCAACTTGTACTTCATAAGTTCCAGCAGTAGAAGTTTCTGTAATTGCACTATAGCTTGTTGTATCTCCTGTAGAATCATCAGTAATTATAAAGTCAGAGCTTGATAATCCAGTTATTGAATCTCCAAGAAGACTTACAGGTTTAACTGTTATAGTTTCTACAGTATCAATGCTAGTAGTAATACTTGTTGGTGTTACCACAGAAGCTTTATCTATAGCTAAATCAGCTACTTTTTCTTGATCAAGATCCATAACTACCACGATAATATCAGTTTCTGAATCTAAGTAAACTTCTACGATATCATCCGCTCTTAAGAATTCAACTGGTTGTGCTGTCCAAGAAGTTGATGACGTTCCTACATCTTTAACGTATACAGCTGCACCATCTGCAAAACTAAATACGTGACTATTTCCTGAGAAGTCTTCAACTCTTAAGCTTGAAGAATTAGCTGCTACAACTTTTACTAATGCACTTGGTGTAGGATTTACGTTAGTATTATCTGCATCATCCAATATACTTCCATCCATTGTTAGCTTAACAACATCATTTTCATAAGATTTTAAGCTTGGAGTTCCATCAGTTTCATATGTTTCAGTTTCACCATTTACTAAAGCAGTTACTTTTTCAACTGTTTTGTCTCCATTATAGAAATCGGCTACATTTGTGATTACTGCATATGTTCCTGTATCTGCAAGTCCACCTTCAGCTGTCATAGCTATTATATCAAAGTTATCATCATCTGATGCTAACCAACCTGCTGTAGCATCTACTGCAAAAGCTGAATCTACAACTTTCCAGTCATCTACATCTCCATCAACATCAAAAAGTATTGTATTATCTTGTACATAATAGTCATTAACTGTCATATCAGTTGAATTAGTAGTGTATGAAGTATCTTTAGTTCCTGCAACTTCTATAGATGTAAGTTCTCCATCACTATTTAATTCATATTTTACTAATACTTTATTGTCTAGTCCATTTTCTAAAGTTAAATCAAGAGTTCCTGTTGTATTTGAATCATTTACAGTTGTGCTTGATATTACAAGATCTCCAAGATCATCTGTTGGTGATGTTGAACCTAATGTCAAACCTCCAGTATAAACATTGTATATAACTGGGTCACCTTCAGAAGTGAATATTTGTACTGTTGCTTCAGTATCAATTGCTACCTCTGTTGTTCCTGAATAGTCTGTATCTAACTCAAGTTTTCCATCTTTAGATCCAACAAATACTCCATATCCTTCTGCTGCAGCTGCTGTGTCTGCTGTAGCTTTAGCGAATATATCTCCGTCTTTATCTAAATAAAGGTCAAAGTCTTCACCAAGATCATTAGTGTCGAAGCTCACATTTGAGTACACAGAAGTACTAAATTCTGAACCATCAAATACTAATGTACTTCCATCTATCTCAGTTAATGTACCTGTAAACATATCTCTAACAACTAATAGTTTTAATTTATCAGGAACATCTGTCCTAATATTTGCATTCCAAGTACTTGAATATACATGTACAACGTCATCTTTTTCAATTTCTTCTAATGAAGTTGCAGCTCCCTCAACAACAAGATCAGTTAAATCAAGATCATCATCTGTATCAACTGGTAATTCAATACCATCAAGTTGAGTAGGTCTTCTATCAGTATATTCATTAGCTATTTTTTGTACCTGTGATTCCCAAACTACAACACCTTCAGCTTTATCAGTATCTGCATCATAAACAACTTTAATCTCAACAGCTCCACCTGTAGTTAAAGCAGTAATAGTTGCAGGATCTTCTTTACCGTTATAGAAGAATGCTGCTCCAGAAACATTAAATGTATCTTCTTCACCATCTGCATCTTCAACAGTTATATCCGTACCTGATATATCAACTAAAGTTCCTTCATATGTATCATAATCTGCACCAGATACATAAGCTACATCATAATCATCAGTTGAGTAGTATGTAAGTGTATTGTATAAGTATTGTTCTAGATCAATACCATCAGCTACTACTAAAGCTTCATCTGCATCATATACATCATCATATGATATGTATCCAGCTGTACCTTCAACTTTTGTTCCAATGTTGTCAATGAATAATTTCTCAGGATCAACTTTAGCTGCATTGCCATCAGAATCAACTTCTACCATAGGTAGTTCTAAAGCATTGTAAAGAAGTAATGCTACGTTACCTCTTAGTCCATCACCACTTAAACTTGTAAGTCCGTCAGTAAGTTCAAGGTCTAAAGCCTTAACTTTATAGTTTGTAGGCCAAGTACCTTTAAGTGACTCATCAGTGTAACCTAAAGCTCTAACTACCATAGTGATAGCTTCGTCTGTAGACATAACTGAATCCGGCTTGAAAGTTCCATCAGGATATCCAATTACTATATCCATAGATGCAGCGAATCCTATATAAGATTCTGCCCAGTGTCCCTGTGCATCAGTAAATGATGCAGTAGCACCTTCTGCTAATTCACCGTATCCAAGAGCTTCGATTAATAATTTAGCCATTTCCGCTCTAGTTACAGCTTTTTCTGGTTTGTAAGTTCCATCAGGATAGCCATCAACTACGCCTAATGCCATGAGTGTTTCAACAGCTTTTTCATAATCAGTGTCAACTACATCTTCTGGTGTAGCTGCAAATGCAAAGCTGAATGTTCCTAGTACTAATGATAAAACTAGTACTAATGAAAGAATTTTCTTCATGTGTTTGTTCCTCCTTTTATTTTTGTTTGTGGTTTAACACAATTTAAAGTATATCATTTTTGTCTCTTCTAGGTCAATATATTACACTTCATGTAATATTATTGTAACATAAGAATGACCTATATTTACTTTACAAAACTATTGTATCACTTAATGGATACTTTTATATTACATGATTATTACAATAACTTATTTTACAAGGATTACATGATCTATAACTCCGTCAAAATTACCTTCTAAATCATATATGTTTACTGTGTCTCCAGTTTGAAGGTCTTCCAATGGTGCATATCCTGTAAATATGAGGTTATCGTTGGAGTCTTTGTCTGCAGTGTATACCTTGCAGTTTTCTGAAAACTCCCAGTAGGTGCCATCTATTTTTACTAGGGTAGTTTTGTAAATCCCCTGGATCTCTTTTTCTTCTACCTCTGTATTTAATTTTTCTACAGAAGTTATTCTATTATCTGATATATTTAATTTTACGAAGGTATTTTCTAATCCTTCTATATTTATATCGTCATTTTCAGTATATAAGGCTCTTTCTCTTCCTGATATATTTACTATGAATTTATATATGGTATCTCCTTCACCGTCTACTGTTTCTTCAATATTAAGTATAGGAGCATAGATATGGTTTTCAAAGTCGGTTTTTAATCCTTCTTCCAGTATAAATACTTCTACAGCATTATTTACAGAGCTTGTAATAATTTTTCCTGCTACTATTTCTGAGATTTGGTTTCTTAATATAGTCTTCCATGTTTCACCGTCTTGGTAGTATATAAGACTATTTGAATTTATGTATCTGTTTAAATTATCTAGTTCGCCAGTATTTTCTCTGTATATTCCTTCAAAATCGACTGTATCTTTTTTGATTATCTCTTCTATATTATCGCCACCGTTGATACTGTATTTAACTATATCTCCTTGACTTAAGTTTAAAGAGTAGGTAACAGAATTAAACTCATCAATTTCTACAACCAACTCGCTATCCAAAGGGACTCCATAGGTAGTCTGGCTTCCATCTTTTAAAAGAACTGTAACCTTTGGCAGGGTAGCATGGTTTCCTTCTTGTGTAGATAAAACTAGTCCGTAGGTATCAGGCTCCAATAGGTATTCCAGAAGATTGTATTTTACTACTCTTCCTTCTTTATCTAAATAGGCTCTGGCATAGTATCCCGGCCCAAAGTTCTCTACTGGTTGATAATATGGACTGTGGTCGTACCTTGTACCATTTATATAGGAATATCCTGTAGTATCATTTGAAGAAGTAGCTCTTATAGTTCCTTCTACATTTTGTCTTACTACTTCTATACCTAAGTGATTAATGTAGTTAGGAGTCCTGTCACTTTGGTAAAAATATAGGAAATCATTTGGTCTAATATCTTCAATACTATCTGCATCTCCCCATACTTCTATCTTATTTAAATCAGCTTGTCCTGATGAAGTTGGTATATTAATACCTTCAAAGGTAGTACTTCCTTCTTGGTAAGAAGTAACGGCTAGTCTTGTACTTGTAACTTTTTCCCCTACTATACCTATAACATCCCTGTTGTAGTTTTCTCTTTCTTCATATACTACTCTTACCTTTGCATTTATTAAGGAAGTGTATCTGCCGGTATCCTTGTTGAAGATTATTTCCACATTATTATCTATTACAAAGGGATCTACATTTCCTCCTGGGCTTTTTACAAATATCAAATTACTTGATAATGAAGTTACTGTACCGCTGTATGCTTCTGTTTGTAAATTTCCTATATATACTATTTTGTCTTCATTATTATAATATAGGTCTCCAGTGTGAAATCTATATTCTTTTAAATCTATATTTGAATTGTCTTGGTTTTCTTCTATAAATTCTTCATCAATATCTACATCTTCTTCTATAGTGCCTATATTGTCCAAAAGGGTATCATCTAACTGTATTGGCCTATTTCTATCATTTACTCTGACCTGGTAGTTGTCTAGTGCATTGTATATCATCAATGCTACGTCTCCCCTAGTTGCTCCACTGCTCATCATAGAAACACCATCTAATATGCCTAGGTCTGTTGCTTTTACTAGATAATCGTAAGGCCAGTCTCCTTCTAGACTACTGTCTGTATAGCCTAGTGTTCTTACTATCATAGTAACTGCTTCTGAATAGGATATGTTGTTGTCGGGACCGAAGGTGTCTTCGTCGTATCCTACTACTATGTCAAAGCTGTTTACTATTTCTACGTAAGGGTTTGCCCAGTGTCCCTGGGTATCAGCGAAAGAACTCTGTAGGTTTTGGGAAAAGTCTTTATATCCCAGTACTACTGTAAGCATTTTTGCCATTTGACCTCTTGTTACTGACTCTTCCGGTCTGAATGTGCCATCGCCAAAGCCGTTTATAACGTCAAAGGCTGACAAAAATTCTACTGCTTCTTCGTATTTGGTGTCTTTTATATCGTTAAAGTCCCCTGCGTAAGCAAGGGTTCCAGTTGTCATTATCAATATCAGTATTATAATTGTAAGGGTTTTTTTCATAAACATCATCTCTCTATTAGTGAATTTTTGGGTTTTCTAATTTAGTTACTACTTATATTATAGTATGAATAAAGATGAAATTTATTACATTACTATTACGTTCGTTTGAATAATGGTTCAGTTGACGGTCACTATTTTGGAAAATATAGTGGAACGCTTAAAGCTAATCGCCAAATTCGTTTTGCAAGCAAAACAGTGTCTCATAAGAAGCTTTTTCGCTTATCCAATATTTTACACAAAATACCTCCAAGTCAACTTCACTCATTAATTCAAACTCTAACCTTATTAATTCCCGACCGTTGGGTGCAAGCAAATCATTCCTTCAATTTTTCTGTATTTCTTATCTAATCTTCTCTAATGCAGATTCGCTAAATAAGTGTTAACTTGACTTTTGAATTCCCGACTGTTGGGTTCGGCCAAGACATTTTATTCGCTTGTTCTGACTTTCTTAACAGATTATTTCATATGCAGTTTCATTAAATAATTTATATTTACTTTCCAATTATAAATAAATACCTCCAAGTCAACTTCACTCATTAATTGCAAACTCTTGGTCTAAGATGCTTCGCATTCGCTCTGCATGACAATGATTCAGATTTCTCGACAAGCTCGATATGACAAAATAAGAAGGGAGCTTTTATAATAATTAACTAAACTATTCCTTTAAAAAAAGCGACCTTCTAAGATCGCTGGTTTTCAAGTGTTTCTTTAATTTTTTTATCTACTTCATCTGCTGAATATGTTTTTGCTCCTTTTAAACGACTTTTCTCCGCTTCAATTATCTTATGTTTTATATCTTTTAATTCTTTTTCTGATACTTTGTTTTCTTTTTTCATTTTGATTTCTCCTTGATTTCTACAATATTTTATCAATAAAGAATTCATCAATTTCTTTTAGTGATTTGCCAATTTCTTTTGTATTAAGATCTCTTATTGATAATTTCTTTTCATCTAAATAAAGTTGCTTTTCTATTTTATTCTCTTCACATATTTTTACTAGGTCCATTTTTTTAAATAGGTCGGGATTTTCATGTAATTTCATAATTTTCTACCTCTTCATACAAGTCATGTATATATTTTAATCTATTGCCTTTATAGTAAGAAAGTATTTCTTTTATTTCATTTTGTTTTAAATTAAATTCATTTATTAATTCTTTTAATTTATATAAATTTTCTTCTTTTTTCAAATCACTGTATTTTATATTTTTTAATATTTCTGCGTATATTAAATAGTAATAGTTTTCTTTATTTAGATTTATTTTTGCTGCACTTACTATTACTTTTCCTTTTAATACTTTTCTATTCCTAGTATTTTCAGAAACATTAGATGAAATTATCTCATAATACTCTGAAACTTGGGTAGTAAATCCATATTTATTCATTAGTCCTGCTCCAGTCCTAAATCCAGAATAGTTTCTTAAATACTTTTTTTCCATTGCTTCTAAAATTGATGGTTCTAAGTCCTTAAATCGTTTATTATCTTCAGGAATATAATATATTCCATCACAAAATTTTTTTATTATGTTAAATTTGTTAAGTGCTGAAATATACTGGTTTATAGTATTTTCCTTCTCTTTTTTGAATAGTTCTTTGATTTCTTCTATTAATATTGGTTCTCTTTTTTTAAAGTTTTTCAAAATAATTTCAGACATTATATTCACTCCTTTGAACATATTATACTATATAAATATTTTATATGCAATTATTTTTATATAATTATTTTTGCAATAAAATTCAAATAGTTCGAAAGCACATTTCTCAGATAAGATTTCTCGACAAGCTCGAAATGACAAAATAAGAAGGGAGCTTTTATAATAATTGCAAGTTTAGTTAAGCTGTTATAAAGGAAAATTACTTCGGAGTATTTTGTTTGAAATATAGAATAAGTGAGAAAATTGTAAGAACGAAATGTCTGAGCGGAGCGAGTTTTGAAGCCCTAGCCCTATTTGCAAGGTAAATAGAGGCAGGTCTTACACAACCTGACTTCCAAGAATCCGACTGTAAGGAAGGATGATTGAGAATGAAGTCTGTAAGAAGTTCTATTTTCGAATGTTCCTCAATGTTCCCCAGATTATGTACTGTCAGATGAATATATAGATTTACTATAAAACAAAATAATAAAAAGCAACCTATGTTTCAAGGTTGCTAAGATCCTTCCTTATTATTCAGGATGACATTTTTCACAGACGCTTTCTAGCCAATCGATATTACATCTCTTGGGAAAGCTATGCGTGAGACCTGAATGTATTTGTTTTACAAATATTGCTAGGGCTACACTTTCGCCGCTTTCACAAATCCTTTAAATAGAGGATGGGGTCTGGTAGGTCTAGATTTGAATTCCGGGTGGAATTGGCATCCAACATACCAAGGATGGTCTTCTATTTCTACTATTTCTACAAGTCTTTCATCAGGAGAAAGTCCTGTGAATTTCATTCCTTTTTCCTGGTATTTTTGTCTGTATTCGTTGTTGAATTCGTATCTGTGTCTGTGTCTTTCATATATAAGTTCTTGAGAATATAGGTCTTTAGAGTGGGAATTGTCCTGGATTTTACAAGGGTAAAGTCCAAGTCTCATAGTACCACCCATATCTTCTATGTCTTTTTGCTCCGGCATAAGGTCTATAACAGGATATTTAGTATCCTTATTGAATTCCGAGCTGTTAGCTCCATCATATCCCAACTGACTTCTTCCAAATTCTACTACTGCCATCTGCATACCTAGGCATATTCCGAAGAAAGGTGTTTTAGTTTCTCTTGCGTATTTTGCTGAGAGGATTTTACCTTCTATTCCTCTGTCTCCAAATCCTCCCGGTATAAGTACTCCGTCTAATCCTTGCAGTCTTTCTTTGTAGTTATCTTCTTTAAGGTCTTCAGAGTGGACCCAGTCTATGTCTACCTCTACTCCGTTTTCTATTCCTGAATGGTACAGTGCTTCTGCCACGGAAAGGTATGCATCCCTTAGTTCTACATATTTTCCTACCAGTCCTATTTTTACACTACCTTCTGTTGCTCTCATTTTTTCTAGCATTGTTTTCCATTCTTCTAAATCTGGTTCTTTATCTTCAAATCCAAAGTGCTTGCATATCTTCGACGCAAGTCCTTCTCCTTCTAATAAAAGAGGTACGTCGTAAAGGGTATCTGAATCGGTATTCTCTATTACATTATCTGCATCTACATTACAAAATAGGGCAATTTTATCCTTTAATCCTTGAGAAAGATGTCTTTCCGCTCTACATACTAGTATGTCCGGCTGTATACCTATACTTCTAAGTTCTTTTACCGAGTGTTGAGTTGGTTTGGTTTTTAGTTCTCCGGCCTTTGATAAGTAGGGTACAAGGGTAACATGAATGTATATAACATTATCTTTTCCTACATCGTGCTTCATCTGTCTTATAGCTTCCATAAAGGGTAAGCTTTCTATATCTCCTACTGTACCACCAATTTCTGTGATTACCACGTCGGCTTCCTGGGCTTTTCCTGCTCTTTGAATTTTGTCTTTTATTTCATTAGTTATGTGAGGAATAACCTGTACTGTAGCTCCTAAATAGTCTCCTCTTCTTTCTTTAGATATTACTGAGTTGTATATCTTTCCCGTAGTGATGCTGCTGTATTTTGTAAGATTGACATCGGCAAATCTTTCGTAGTGGCCGAGGTCTAAATCCGTCTCCGCTCCATCGTCAGTTACGTAAACTTCACCGTGCTGGTAGGGACTCATAGTTCCTGGATCTACGTTGATATAAGGGTCTAATTTTTGCAAGGTAATCTTTAATCCTCTTGCTTTAAGCAGCTGTCCTAAGGATGCTGCAGTTATTCCTTTTCCTAATGAGGATACTACTCCTCCTGTTACAAATATGTACTTAGTCATGTATTTTACCTCCAAATAAAAAAGGTCAAAAAAAAGGGTTTTTTTTTTGGCCTTTCAACTTTATATATGATTTTTTTATCTCTTTAACGAAGTTAATTTTATATTATTTCACTTATTAAGTCAAGACGCTCAAGAGAAAAAAATTTTATACATTAATTAATAACCCATTAATTTCGAAACATATAATAAAAAGAATAATTTAAATTAAATAGGATATATATAATAATGTAATAAGAAAAACGGAGGTGTAGTACATGCTTAAATGGGCTATAATATTTCTAGTTGTAGCTGTAATAGCAGGATTATTTGGATTTGGAGGTATAGCAAATATATCAGCCAATATATCCAAATTCTTATTTTTTATAATTGCTGTTATTATAGTTTTAGCTATTATTTTTGGAGCAGGATTACTCTCATAAGATATAAATACAATTTTTTATGAATAATATAATGACCGGATTTCTATCCGGTTATTATTTTTGTCTTCAATATCAATTTCCCCTTGATCTTATAAGTATTTATTTAGTAAGGTGCTTAAGTATTTCTTATAATATTTATTAGATTATTATAAAATTTGTTATATTTTGTTGTTATTTGAAATGCAAAATGCTAAACTATAATTGGTTTTAACATATTATACACCAACTAAAGGAGACGACTATGATTATAGATAAAAAAGGAAAATTATTTGGAAAAATAAATATAATAGATTTGCTAGTAGTTCTTGTGATTTTATTTTTTGCTTACAATGCATTTTCAACCACAAATGAAATCGAGAGCGAAGAGGTTATGCAGAGTGAAGAAGCCTACATGACTTTAGAATTTCAAGAAGTTCATTCTAATTTTTTAAATGTAGTAGAAGTGGGTGATGTAGTTAAGGACTCTGTAAGGGGTTTTGTATTGGGTGAGATAACTGAAGTAGAAAGTGAAAGCTACAAGGAAATGGTGACTACTACCGATGGTAAGGTTGAGTATAAATCAATTCCCGGACTTTACAATATCCAGGTAGTTCTTGAAATACAGGGAATTTTCGACGGCAACGGTGTACTAGTCCAGTCTAAAAGATATTACATAGGTTCTGAAACTAGGATAAAAACTGAAGACTACGTTACAGATGCTTTTGTATTAGATATAGTTAAAAACGAAGGTGAGCTGAATGACTAGTATAGTATTTAGAAGAATTTCAGATACTTTACTTTCCTGGATTAAAAACAGCTTCATCTTTAAGTTGTTTTACTCTATTTACTTAAAGTTTAAGGGATATTTTGAAGGAAGCTATTTTGTAAAGTTGATGTATTTCTTTAAGGAAAAAATTACAACTTATCAATATACGCCTAAGGAATCTATGAGTATACCCGATAGGGTACTAAGATTTATACTTGAAAAATCCATAAGTTTTTTAAATAAAAACAGGGAAGCTTACTCTGTACAGCTAATTGTTAAGATTAAGGAAATGACTTATAAAAAGCTTGTATCTTTAAATTCTATAACCTTAGGTGTTTATACCTTTATATCTGCCGTACTTTACCTCCTAAAGGGAAGTTCAAACCTTACTGTAATATTAGGACTTTTATCTCTTGGATTTTTCTTGGTTTTTTATTCACTTACAAAGAATACAGGAATATTGTCAAAATACCTAACTGGTGATGAAAAATTAAGTAAAATTGAAATTATAGTCTTTGGTTTTTTAGGGTTAATTCCTGGAATCTTTTTAAATTCTGTAGGATTTTATTTGGCTACAGCTTTAGCTTTAGGCATTGTATTTATGATTTCAGTATTGAAGGAAACTTTCCTTGCTGTAGGTGCCTATATATTTGCAGTGGTATTTTTACCTGATGCCCTGACCTTGTTAGTTTTCGGTATTACTATTTTAGTTATTTTTGTAGAGCTTATTTTTTACGATTCTTTTGAATATAACGTTACTCCAATAGGGAATATACTGTTTTTACTTTTAAGTATCTTTACTATAAGGACTGTATTTTCTGTAGATAGGTCTGGAAGTATTAGGGACTTTGTACTAAATGTAGGATCTATAGTTTTTATATTTTTGTGGACCCAGTTAAAGATAGACCAAGAAAAGTTCAGAAAGATTGTATTTTTTCTACTTTTTACGGCCTTTTTATCAGGTATATACGGTATAGTCCAATACATAATAGGTGTACCTATGGAAAGCGGTTGGGTAGACCCAAATTCCGGGATAGAGACTAGGGTGTTTGCTACTTTTGAAAATCCTAATATTTTCGCAGAATATTTGATAATGATAATTCCTGTAGGATATGCAGTTATGCTCAGGGAAAAGAAGTTTAAAAATAGGATGCTTACCTTAGGTATGGGGTCAGCTGTTTTTGCTTCTTTACTTTTCACCTTTTCGAGAGGTGGATGGCTTGGAGCTGCCGCAGGTGCTTTTCTGTTTTTATTTATGTATCAGCTTTCCATGCTTCTTAAATTTATCCCTGTAGCTTTAATTGGAATGATGCTTCTTCCTGCAAGTATATTAAGTAGGATAGCTTCTATTGGAAGTCTTCAGGATGCATCAAATTTTTACAGGATGCAGATATGGGAAAAGAGTGTAGAAATAATAAAAGACTATCCTCTAACGGGAGTAGGTCTTGGATTTAATAGTTTTAGGAAAATTTCAACAAAATATATAACAGAGGCAGACCCATACCATGCCCACAATACATATCTAGAACTGGCTATTGAGGTAGGAATAATCGGTCTGGCTATGGTAATATTCCTAGGACTTAACATGATGATAATGGTCCATCACATACTTAAGGTGGATAAATATAAAGGAGTTTTAATGCTTGGATTTTTCGCTGGATTAATCAGTCTTATGGTTCACGGTATGGCAGAACACGTACTTTACAACCCTAAGATTATACTTTTATTTTGGTTTTATGTAGGTTGTATTAATTCCATCTATGCTGGGGTTAAGAAGGAAAGGTTGGAATATGAAAATATTAATGTTAATTGATTCTATAGATATAGGTGGGGCTGAGACCCACCTGGTAGACCTGTCGGTGAGGCTTAAGGAAAAGGGTCAGGACGTTATGGTAGTATCTCAGGGTGGTATTTACGAAGATACTTTAAAGGAAAATAGTGTGCCTTATATAAATCTTCCTGTAAAAGATAAAAACCCTCTCACAATGATTAATAATATATTTCGTATAAGAAAGATAATAAAGGAAAATGACTTTCAAATAGTTCATGCCCACGGTAGGTTACCTTCTTTTTTAGGAAGTAAGGCATGTGTAGGGACTAGAGCTAAGTTCATGACAACTGCCCATGCTAAGGTGGAGAATGAAAGTTTTTACAAATACATCACTACCTACGGAGATAATGTGATTGCTGTAAGCGAAGATATTAAAAAATACATCATCAGTGAATTTAGTGTTGATGAAAATATCATAAAAGTAATACCAAATGGTATCAATACCAGAAGGTTTGAAAAAAGAGATGGAAGTAAGAAGCTAAAGCAAGAACTAAATTTAAGAGAAGAAAAAATCAAAATTCTTTCTATAAGCAGAATGGATGACCAGCTGGCTCAAATAGCCTTGGACTTAGTAGATATAGTTAAAAAGGATGATAATCTGGAACTCCTTCTAGTCGGGGATGGCAACCGTATGGAAGAGCTTAAGGAAAGAACAGGAGACCTTGAAGATATACACCTGCTTGGGAAAAGAACTGATATACCGGATATTATGAACCTTTCTGATATAGTGGTAGCAGTATCAAGAAGTGCTCTAGAGGGATTTGCTTCAGAAAAACTGGTACTACTAGCTGGTGGCGAAGGATATTTGGGAGTATTTAATGAAGATATATTAGATGTAGCTATGGTGGATAATTTTACAGGTCGAAATAGCAAAATTCTCTACCATAAGGATAAATTAAAAGAAGACCTATACAAGTGTATCTCCCTTAAAGATACAGAAGAAGGAAGAAAAATAGAGAAGCTTGGAAGAAAAATCGTAGAAGAACACTATTCTCTAGATAATATGATTGAAAAAACTTTAGATAAATACAGAAATTTTCTAGGAAATAAAGGAGACCAAAATGGCTAAAAAAGGATTTTTTAAAAAATTTCACCGATTAGATATAATTTTACTTGTAATCATAATTGCTGCTGCAGGACTGGCTTTTAACTACTTTGTACTAGAAGGAGGCAGTCTTAATATGAACCTGTCTGAGCCTAAGACAGTAGACCTAACCCTCCTTATACCGGGAGTAAGAAAACCTACAGTTGATAATATTGAAGTAGGAGATATAGTTAAAAGTGGGGAAACCAACAAAATCCTAGGAGAAATCGTAGGTAAGAAGGTTGAAAATGCTAAAATGACTACCACGGACTCTTCCGGACAGGTAAAAGAAGTGGAACTAATGGATAAGTACGACTGCACTATAGTGGTAAGAGGAAGTGCAGATATCACAAGTCATGATATTATCATGGCAAATAAAGATGTTAAAATAGGCCAGTTGTTGGAAATAACTACTCAAAGAATTGAAACAACTCCAGTTATTTTCGGAATAGACATTATAGAGTAGGTGTTATTTTGAAAAATATATTTGTATTTGGATACTACGGCTTTGATAATGCTGGAGATGAAATAATAATTAAAGAAATAGTAGACTCCATTAAAAGCCCCGATATAGAATTTTTTGTTCTTACCTACAACTACAAAAGGACTAAAGAAAGACTAGGTGAAAATCCTGTTTCAAGGGATAAGTATATAGATATTATTAAAAGCATAAAAAAATCCGACCTGGTAATAGGTGGTGGTGGGTCCCTAATTCAAGATGTAACCAGCTCCAAATCTCTATACTACTACCTGGGACTTATAGCTTTAAGTAAGATATTCGGTAAAAAGGTGGTGTTTTTGTTCAGTGGTTTCGGTCCGGTGACGGGAAGTTTTAATGAGAAATTGACTAAGTTTATTTTAAACAAGGTGGATTATATAGTGCTAAGGGATGAAATGTCGGAAAGTTTTTTAGAAGACTTAGGTATAAAGGTTCCTTATATAACCGCTGCTGATGCAGCCTTCTTAGCCAAAGACATAGGTAGTAACCAGAAGGTTTCTGAAAATAATAATGAAAAAATAGTAGGAATATCATTACGTAGATGGTGCGTCGATGACCTGGTAATAAAAGAAATGAAAAAAATAATTGGCTTTCTTTTAGAAAAAGGCTATACGATTAAGCTAATACCTATGAAGTTTCCCGATGACTATGAGTTTATAAAAAAATTAGACTTTCTCAATCGAGAAGAAGTGTCAATTGTGGATAATTACCTGGAATTTGATAGTTTATGTGGAGAAATAGGAGAATGCAGATTTCTAATAGGTATGAGACTTCATTCCCTTATACTATCTGCCCTAGTAAATAAACCTATGGTAGGCATATCCTACGATCCAAAAATTGATGGTTTTCTAAGCTCTGTAAATCAGATTAACCACGGTCCCGTTGAAAGTATAAGTTTTGAAAAGATGAAAAAGGATATTGAACTTCTCGAAGAAAATTACGAAGACTATAAAAAGAAACTTATCCAATCAACTAGGGAAATGAAAAAGATAAATTCTGAAATTGTAGAAGATATAAAGAATAGGTTTATTAATTAATACTAAGTGAAATTTAGTCTTGCATGGAAGACTTTCTAGCCATTTTCGGTCAAAAAGTCTTTTATACAAGACTTTTTATGTTATTTTCATGTTTTTGTCTTGTATAAAAGACTTTTATTGGATATAATTTTAATGAGGTGGTTTGTATGATAGAAAGAAAAATCTATTTGGACAGAATTATCCCTTTAATTGATGACCCCCTAATTAAAATTATAACTGGAATGAGAAGAGTTGGAAAATCAACCTTTCTACTTTTAATTCAAGAAGAATTAATAAGGAGAGGTGTATCTGAGGAAAATATCATAAGTATCAATTTCGAATCTCTTAAGACAGATAATCTAAAGAATTATAAAAATTTATATAATTACATCTCCGGAAAGATTAAAAATAATCTTACTTATTATATTTTTTTAGATGAAATTCAAGAAGTCGAAGGATTTGAAAAGGTTGTTAATTCTTTAAATGTTGATTTTAATGTAGATATATATATAACGGGTTCCAATTCTAAAATGCTGTCAGGGGAATTAGCTACATATCTAACGGGTAGATATTTTAGTATAAATATTTATCCGCTGTCTTTTAAAGAAATATACAGCTATTATAATTCACAGAAAAAAGTTGATAAGGATGCTTTGTTTTTAAAGTATGTTAATCAGGGAGGTCTACCAGCTACTTATAGATTTTCTAATAAAAATGATTTAATAAATGGTTATTTAGAAGATATGTATTCTTCAATTTTACTTAAAGATATAGTCACTAGATATAATGTAAGAGATATTGAATTACTCCAAAGATTTTTAAAATTTGTGTTTAATAATGTAGGCCAAATCTTTTCAGCAAGTTCAATAACAAAGTTCTTGAGAAAAGAAGGTCGCAAGCTATCTAAGGAAACTATTTATAATTACATTAGCGCATGCAAAGAAGCATATTTAATCCATAGTGTAAGCAGATACAATCTCAAAGGAAAAGAAATTTTAAAAACAAAGGAGAAGTATTTTATCAATGATTTAGGGCTAAGGAGTATATATTTTGACAACGAAAGTGATATAGGTCAAACTCTAGAGAATATTGTTTTTCTAGAATTATTAAGAAGAGGTTACGATATATATGTAGGTGATATAGATGGTTTTGAGGTGGATTTTATCGCAGAAAAAAGCAATGAAAAACTATATTTACAAGTGGCTTATCTACTAGCTGATGAGTCAGTAATTGAACGAGAGTTTAACTCTCTTGAAAAAATTGAAGATAATTTCCCAAAATATGTTATTTCTATGGATAAGGTCAACCTTCAACGAAAAGGTATTAAACAAATTAATATTATAGACTTCTTGTTAGAAGTATAATGCGCCTAAAAAAATAGGCGCATATTTTTTACTGAAGTTCATCTAAATCTGATAGTATTTCATAGATTACTTTAACTGCTTCTGCCCTAGTAAGGGTATCTTTTGGTCTAAAGGTACCATCTGGAAAACCAGTCAGTATTTTCCTGCTACCTAGTCTAGATATACTTAACTGGGCCCAAGGTGATGCTGCACCAGTATCTTCAAAGTATTCTTCCACCACTTCTTCTTCAATATTAAGTGCTCTTGATATCATTACTGCCATTTCTTCTCTGGTGATAGGTTCATCTGGTTTAAAGGTGTTGTCTTCATATCCTGTAATTATTCCCCTTTCTACTGCACCGTTTATACTTGATTCCGCCCAGTTATCTAAAGTGTCATCAAATATATTTCCCTCGATAGGGTCAATTTCAAAGGTCCGGATAATCATAGATGCAAATTCTCCTCTGGTAACCTTGTTATCTGGTTTGAAGGTTTTATCTGGGTATCCGAAAATTATACCTCTTTCGATTATTGTATCTATATATTCAGAAATCCAATGTTCTATTATATCTATAAAGTTTGGTTTGTCTGCAGGAATTTCTGTTTCAGGATTTTCTATAACTTCTTCTTTTTCTTCTATAATGAGTTTAATTATTTTACTTCTGTAATAGTTTCTAGTGTCTAAAAGTTCTATTTTTACATTAAAGATGCCGGCTTCTTCAGGTGTTCCTAGGATTTCTCCATCTTCGCTTATTTCAAGGCCTTGGGGAAGTCCTGATCCAGTCCAAGTATATGGTTCTCTTCCTCCGTCACCTTCCAATTGGTATTCATATTCTATACCTTCTATACCCTCGGGCAGTTCATCTGTTTCTATTTTAAGTATAGGTATGGTAGGTGAAGTACCTGGTGATGGTGGAGGAGGTGAAACTTCAGTTTCTGGAAATACTGCTGTTACTAGCCCCGAATCAGCATCATTTGTTGTGCTTTCTGCTCCAGATACATTAAAGAAATTTTCCGGTACTCCTGTAAAAGTATACCCTTCTTTCGGTGTTAAAGTAATATCAGCTGTGTAAGCTGTTTCATAATTAAAACTTTCATCATTCGGAGACCAGCTAACATTACCCGTAAATTGTAATGTATCTATATTTGTTTTTGGAATTTCTCCTACTAATGGTTTTAAACCTAATATTGTTGAAATACTTATAGTCTCTTCTTCCGGTTCATCTCCTTGAATATATCTCATAACTGTTAATCTATCTGAGTTTCCTCCATCTCTAAAACCGATATATACCCTATCATCATAAACAAAAGTGGAGTTATTGTCTGAATAATAGTCAGGATTTGCCGGTAGTGTTCCAACTGATTTCCACTGTCCATCATATTTAACCACATATTCTCTTTGAGCACTGTAGCCTAAATAAGGATTATCATTAGAATCAAACTGGATGTCAAGATATTCTACATTACTGTCGCTAAAACTTGATGTAAATCCGTAGTCTCCTACCGGAATCCAATTATTTCCATAATATTTCATTACAGTAGCTTCCCAATCATTGTACCTGTCCTGAAATGCTACATAGGGTTCATCTTTGCTGTTAATGTTTAAATCTACATACATAGCTGCACCGGATGATATTGATGGACTTTCTTGGTTTCCTACATACATCCAATCAGTTCCATCATACTTCATAACTCTAGCCTTATCTCCATCTCCTAAAACTTTATATGCTAGATAAACATTATCACTACTGTCTATTGCAATGGAATTAAATTCAGCAGAGGTTTCTGTAAAACCAGGTTCTCCTAATGGCTCCCATCCAGTGTCTCCATTTTTTGTATATTTCATAACCGTTCCCTTGCCATTGTATGGATTAGTATAATAACCGTCAACTTGAGACTCTCTAAATCCTATATATGGAGTTCCTAATGTATCTGTATCTATTGTTAGAAAGTACTTGTACCCATTAGTAGCTCTTCCTGTACCTAGAGTTTCCCAATCTGAAGATGTTCCTTTCCCAAACTTTAATACTTTAGGTCCATCTTCATCTATAGATACATAGTCTCTATAAACAATATATATATTATTTTGATACAAGGCCATGTCTATCTCGTTGGATTTTGTTGAAATTTTACTGCCTACAACTTCCCATCCGGTGAGTCCATTTCCGGTATATTCCATAACAACTGCTTCATCGTTAATATAGTCAATATAAGCAGCATAAATGTCACCATTTTGTGATACTTGTATCTCTACATCATCAATCTTACCATCCCCAGAAAATCCAGCTGTACCTACTATCTGCCAAACATTTGTTGGTGATGTAACATTAACATAACATATTTCAGTATTTGCTGTTGCTGTTTCATCTCCTAGGGGCGTTTCTAATGTATTTGTTATTTTACAGTAGTAGTAAGTAGTTCCAATTTCTGAGGTAGGAGGACTGTATGTATTAGTATTAGCTCCTGGTATTAAAGATGCTCCTACAGTACTTTCTGAAGTATTACTGTACCACTGATAGGTTAAAGTCCCTTCATCTACTTCTGCTAAAGTTTCTAATACAATATTTTCTCCTAAGCTTACTAGCTTATCTTCCGGTTCCTGAGTAATCTGAGGTGTTTCTGCTGCATAAACAGGAGTGTAATCTTGCTCGTATTTTTTTACTGTAGCCTTGTATTCATGAGGTGGTGTATTCATATACTTATAGTCTCTGTAGGCTATATATACTGTATCATTAAGGTCAATATCAATATCCACATCATCTTTTACAAACTGATTTGCTGAAAACCATCCTATAAAGTCTAAATTTCCTAAGTTCGACCAGGTAGATCCGTTGTACTTGTGCACATATATGTTTTTACTTAAAACTACTGCAAGATAAGGATTATCCCAGCTATCTAAAGCCAGTTTAACATCTTTAAAGTAGGCTTTTCCAAGTCCAGGGTCATTTCCTACATCTATCCATTTGTTGTTAACATATTTCTTTACATATACTGCATCACCTAAAGCAAAGGATATATAAGGAATGTCTCGGCTGGAAATTTCTATATCAATGAATTGATAACTGTTTTCTGTTGAATCTAAGTTTAGAATAGTCTCCCAAGTGTCCGTGTATTTTTTTATTACAGCATTATATTTACCGGTACCATAGTTGTACTCTGTAAATCCTGCGTATAAAACATTATTACTATCTCTTTTTAGAGAAGTGTAGCTTGAAATTATATTCGAGGATATCCCTTCACTGCCTAAATAAATCCATTGGCTACCGTTGTAATTCATAACCGCTGCTTTTCCAGATTTTGATTCATCTCTAAACAATAAATAGGGTGAATCAGAATTATCTAATACAAAGGATGGATAGTTAGCCACACCAGGAGTGAATCTTTCAGCTCCAATTGGAACCCATATATTTCCATCGAACTTCTCTACAGTTCCTTTGTTAATTTCACCGCTTCTAACATCTATGTATGCCAAATGTGGAAATCCTGAATTAGGTACGTAAAGCCTTGGGTAAAGGGCATACTCTTCAGGAAATCTTTTACTGCCAATAGGTTCCCAGATACCTTCTCCAGGATTGTATTTCATTACCGTTGCACTACCGTATTCAACAGATTTGTCCCAAAAAGATACGAAGGGTACTCCAGTAGTTAGTGAAATGTTTAAACTTCCAACATCACCATCTGAAAACTTTTCGTTTCCTACTATTTCCCATCCAACATCTGCTGCTTCAGCTTTAATCATCCCAGGAATAAACAAACTAGAAAAAATAAGTGCTGCTATTATTAAAATGCTTAAAGCCTTCTTCCCTTTCATTTTATTAACCTCCTTTTAAATTTTTAATACCAAATTTTAGTATATATTTATCCTTATCTTGATTTTATTATATTAGGGTGATGTCTACATCACCCCTAGGGGTGAAAATCTAATATTTGTTTATACAAAAGTTTTTTTCAGTGGTATAATTAAAATATGAAGTGGTGGTAAAGATGTTTATTAAAAAAAGCGAGTATAATTGGAGATATATACTGCCGATGTCTTTTTTTACTGCTTGGCTTTGGTCTTATCCTTTATTTGGTCATCTGCAGGGATTATTTCTATATGATGAGTCTATATTTTTTACATGGAATTTATTGTTCTTACTAGGTTTGTCTATAGGTTTTTTTGCTCATGTCTTTAGATTCATAAAAGGAATTTTCAAAGTGCAAATACCTGTAATAACATTTACCGCTATTTTTTTAATGTTTTTATCTTCGAGAGTTTCTAAAGATGGCTCAATATATGTTTATTATGCCAGTGTATTTTCTAGTTTTTTACTAGGAGTAACTTCCTCTATTTATATGACAAGATGGTCATCAAAACTTGTCCTAATAAAAAAAGATAAAATAGCTTCTCATATGGGTATGATGATGATGGTTGCCTCTTTCCTGTATTCTTTAATTTTGGTTTTAGGAGAAAATATTTTTTCTTTCTATCTCTCCTTTGGTTTCCTTATTATTGCTTCTTTCAACTCCAAATATGATCCAAAAAATTTTAACATTAATAATAGTCAATTGAAAGTAAATACTACTTTAAAATATAGGATATTTAAATTTTGGCTTCCCTTTATTTTAATACTTGCATCTTTTTATATTTTTGCAAATATCTTGCTTAATTATATTTTCCCTTCTGTAAGGCAAGCTGCTCCTATCATTTATCTACTTAGTTCATTAACCTATGGTTTTATTGCATTATTAGGGGGATTATACTTAGATAAATTTAAGAAACTAGAAAGCATCGTTCTATTTGGAATTGTTATTTTAGGTGGTTTTTATTTTGTTTCTCCAATTTTGGAATCCCTTCCATTATTGAATATAGGATTAGAAGTTAGCTATGCTTTAATAGATCTTTTTATATGGGTAGGTATAGCTTATGGGTCCATTTATTTTGATTATAATCCCATTAGATGCTTCGGTTTTGGTTTAGGAATGAATATTATTTTTGTATTATTAGGGTTTTTAATTAATAATCTTATATCTACCGGTAGTGATTCTTACAATTTCTACAATATAGCTTTGATTGTAGGTATAATGATGCTTGTAAGTATATTCCCTGCCTTATCAATGAAGAATATAAATATCCTTATAAATACTACAAAATCAGGTTCTAAAAGAACTATACAAGTTCCTGAAAATTTAACCCCGAGGGAAACCCAGGTCTTTAAACTTCTTATGACTAAGATGAATAATGAAGAAATTCAGGATAAGCTTTCTATAAGTAAGAATACTTTGAAAACTCATATACGGAATGTATATGCTAAATCTGGAGTGAAGTCCAGGTATGAGCTGGTTGTAAAGTATAAGGGTGGTAAAATAGAAAAAAAATAATCCGGACTACTTAGTCCGGATTATTACTATATTATTATCATCTCTTTCGTGAAGTTATTTACCCTAACTGCTTTTCCATCTTCTATTATGACTATATCTTCAATCCTTACTCCAAACTTATCCTTCATGTAAATACCAGGCTCTATGCTAAAAGCCATACCGTTTTCTAAAATAAGGTTATTGTACCCGGTGATGTATGGCGCCTCATGAACTGAATAACCTATGCCGTGGCCTAGCCTAGTAGGGTTGTATTCTCCGTAGCCTTTTTCGTCTATGATTTTTCTAGAAGCATTGTCTACTTCTTTTGCAACAGTACCTCTATTTGCCATTGATATACCTTTTTTGTTTGATTCTAACACTATGTTGTATACTTCTACTTCTTCTTCCGATGCTCCTCCTACAAATACGGTTCTAGTCATATCGGAAGTAAGTCCTTTATATTTTCCTCCTATGTCCATCAGTACTACGTCTTTATTTTTTACTACGCCCTCAGTCCCGGAATAGTGGGGAAGAGCTGTATGAGGCCCGCAGGCTACTATGGCAAATTCACAAAACATATCTTTTTCTTCAAATAGGCATTTTACCCTATCTACTATTTCTCCTTCTGTCATTCCCGGCTTGATAAAGTCTATAATCTCTTCCATTACTTCGTCGGTTTTTCTTCCAGCCTCTTTTAGAAGTTTAATTTCTTCTTCAGTTTTTATTATTCTCATATCTTCAAGGATGTTTTTGCCATTTTTGAATTTCACATCAATTTTTTCCATTACATCAAGGATATTGAAAGCTCTTGCTGTAGAGTTAACTCCTATGGTTTTTCCTATAAGTTCTTTTTCTTCCATTAAGTTTTGTAAGTCTTCTACAAAGCCTTTATTGTCAAGCCACGAATATACCTTTTGTCTAGGTAGGTTTTCTTCTACTTCATCTCTTGTAAGTCTGTTGCAGAAGTAGAAATAGTCCCCGTCTTCTTTTACAAACAGTCCCTGGATTCTTTCGCAAATGTGAGGAGAAAATCCTGCTAGAAAATTTAATTCTTCCGAAGGTGCTATAAACATAGCATCTAATTCACTTTCTTTTATTGATTCAATTAGTTTATTCATATACCTTATATTCATAGTAGTCTCCTTGTCGTATTTACTTACTATTTCTTCTAAAACTTCAGCAGATAATTCTACAACCTTTAAACATCCATCTACTTCGTCTCTGTATTTTTCTTTTAATAATTCACAGTTGTCAGTTCCTAGTTTTTTCTCGAATTCTCTGTAAAAATCAGCAATTATTTCTTTTCTTCTGTCTTTATCGATTGATTTATCTCCGGTAAACATTACTCCCAAAGCAGCTACTGCTCCCGTTAGAGCACCACATACGCTTTCAACTGCCATTCCTCCTCCAAAGGCGGACATAGTCTTTAGAGCGTCTTCGCTCAAGTTTAAATCGTATTCCTCATTGGCACCGTAGAGCATTGATTCAGCGCAGTTGAGATCGTTTTCTTCTGAGTAGTATTTCATTACCTTATCTGTTAGCATATACTTCTCCTTTCAAAAAAAATTTCCATTTCATTATGACTATTATATCAATAGGTTATATTTTCATCAATTAATATATTATTATGTTTTTGTACTAAAAAATCGCCTCATGTTGGGCGATTTTTTGTTAAGGCTTAATCTTATATAATTGACTAATGCTGGTATAGTCCAGATCCTGGTATTCAGTAGCTTCTTTAAACATGTTATACACTAACTCCGCTATCGGCAGAGTAGAATTCCCTCCTGAATCAATGGCTATTTTAATGTCCTTTTTCATGAGGCTCATTTTGAAATTAGGCTCATATTCATTATTCCTAATCTTATTAAATTTCTTTTCTAAAGAATTAGAACTTCCTGAACTATTAGTTATAACATCATACATAATTTCCAGATCTATTCCATTCTGATTAGCCACCGCTAATCCTTCAATAACAGCAACTGTATTGATTGCATTCAACATATTGTTAATTGATTTTAAAATCTTCCCTTTTCCCAAGCTTCCTATGTAATAAATCTTCTCTCCTAAGCATTTCAGAACCTCTTGTATCTCATCCAAGGTATCTTTATCTCCTGCTCCAAATATTGTTAGAGTACCTTTTTGTGCTCCAGGTATGCCTCCACTAACTGGAGCGTCTAACACTCTAGTGCCTTTTTCTAAGTAGTATTTTTCAACTTCAATAATTGCACTAGCAGAACATGAGGTCATATCTAAAATAATAGTTTTTTCCCCTACAGCATCTAATACTTCTTTATTTAAGTAAACTTCTCTTAACTCTTTGTCAGCAGGTAATACACTTATGATTAGATCCACGTCTTTTACAACTTCCACAATATTTGACTTATATTTTCCTCCTAATGCAATAAGTGCATCAATTCTATCCATAGATTTTTTATTGTCGCTGTGCTTAGTTATATGAACTTGGTATCCTGCTGCTAAAAGATTTTTAGCCATAGGAAATCCCATTGAACCTAAACCTATAAATCCAATTTTCTTTATTAACATTTGGTAAACCTCCTTATAAATATGACTACTAGGATTTAATTTGTCTTATAACATCTAGTTCTTTTCCATCTCTGTATATTACTCTAGCGACTATCTTATCTTCAGTTTCAGCTTTTTTAGCCTTACCTGCTATTTTCTCTCCCATTGCTTTTAGTTCTTCTATCTCTACAATAGGTAAGCCTGCAGTTTTTAATTTATCTTTTAAATCTTGTCTCTTTGGATTTACCGCTATACCCCTTTCAGTAACTAGTACGTCCACAGTACTACCTGGTGTGGTAATTGTATGTACTCTATCCACTACTATAGGAAGTCTCGCTCTAAATAAGGGAGCTACTATCATACACAGTTTTGATTCTGCAGCAGTATCACTGTGTCCTCCTGAACCTCCCATTATGTATCCATTGGAGTCTGTATGTACATTTACATTGAAGTTGGTATCTATTTCTGTTGCCCCTAAAATAACTATGTCTAAATTTTTAATAACCGATGATTTTGAATCTGGATTTGCATAGTGTGATGCTGATATCTCCTGGTGGTTTGGATTTCTTTTTAAGGATTTTACAGCTTCTATATCAAAACACTGTACATCCATAAGTTTTTCAAACAATCCTTCTTCTAAAAGATTGACCATGTATCCGGTTATTCCTCCCATACAAAAACTTCCCTTAATGTTTTTTTCCTTTAGGAGGGATTTAAGGTAGTAAGCTGTAGCTAATGAAGCTCCTCCCGCACCAGTTTGGAAGGAAAGTCCATTTTTTAGGAGTCCAGAATGTTCTATGACCTTTGATGCATACCTTGCAATAGAAAGACCAACAGGATCTCTCGTGATTTGAGTGCTCCCCGAGACTATTCCATTTGGATCTCCTATAGAATCTATTTCTACCACATAATCTACGTGGGTTTCATCAATGGATATAGGAGAAGCCGGATAATCTACAAGATTGTCTGTAACTGCAACTACTTTATCAGCATATCGGGCGTCTACATAAGTATAACCCAAAGAACCACAGGCTGCCGGTCCATCAACACCGTTCATATTACCTTCTTTGTCGCAAGTAGGAGCAGCAATGAAAGCTACATCTATTTTAATTTCCCCATTTTCAATAGCTCTAGGTCTTCCTCCGTGGGAATGAAAGATTGCAGGTTCATCCATAATGCCTTCCGATATTGCTTCAGCTACAGGCCCTCGCATGTAATTTGCTGTAACGCCGGTAACTACCTTTCTTTTCATAAGGTCGATTAAAGGCTCGTGTATTGGGAATATGGAGCTTGGTGCAATTTTTATATCTTTGTACCCCATTTCATCGATGGTTTTCATTACTTTATTTAGTACAAAGTCTCCGTTTCTTAGATGGTGGTGAAAGGATACTGTCATACCGTCTTTAAGTTCACATTTTTTTATGGCTTCTTCAAGAGAATTAATAACTTTACTCATTTATACTACCTCCCATTACACTTTTGTATATTTCCAGGACGTGGTTTGCTCTATTTACTATAGGTGCATCAATCATTTGTCCTTTCATAGAGATTACACCTCTACCTTCTTCTTCTGCCCTATTTATAGCTTCGATGACTTCTTTTGCAAATTCAATCTCTTCTTCTGAAGGCGTAAAGACTTTATTTATAGTTTCAACGTGCCTTGGAGATATGGAAGCCTTGCCGTCAAATCCCATGTCCTTTGCAAATTGGGCATCTTTTTTAAGTCCTTCTTCATCATCTATATCTGTATAAGGAGTATCTATAGCTTGTATTTCAGAAGCCTTTGCTGCTATTACTATTCTAGACCTACTGTAAAAGATTTCATCTCCTGATTTAGTTCTCTTTGCTCCAATATTTGCCGTCAAATCTTCCGCTCCTAAAAATAAAGCTTCTAGCCTAGGACTTGCTTGTCCTATTTGAAAAGAGTTTTCTATGCCCAGAGATGTTTCTATAATAGGAATTATTTTAATAGTTTTATCTTCTATGCCCATGTCTTTTTCTATTTTACTTATGTATTCACAGATTTCTACAATTTCTTCAGCCTTTTCAATTTTAGGAGGCATAATAACCTCGGGAAGTGCTGGTATTATCTGGTCTAAATCCTTTTTCCAGAAGTCGGTGTTTAGTGCATTTATTCTTACGATTACTTCTGTTTTTCCGTAATCTAGATTTTTAAGGGCATTTCTTACTAGAATTCTTGCTGAATCCTTTTCCGTTAAGGAAACTGCATCTTCCAAATCAAAAATAATACTATCTGCTCCCAATACTCCCCCGTTTAGAAGCATACCGGGATTATCCCCCGGAATAAAAAGCATGGTTCTCCTAACCTTTGACATTATTTTCCCTCCTTCAACCTAAGTATTGCCGTCTCTATCCGGGCTTTGATGGTACAGTCTAAGGCACCCATGTCCTGAATTTTAATATTTCCTTCTTCAATATTAAATTCTTCCAGCATTTCACGGACTATTTCTTCTATCCTATCTCCAAATTGTTTTTTTACTATGCTATTAAGGTCTATTTCTACTTTATTGTTTGATGATGGGCTTAAAGTTATTAGTACATCATTGGATTCTAATGTTCCTGCTATGGCTGTTCCTTGTATTTTCATATCACCGCTCCTATATTAGATTTTGTTAATAAAACTATTTTACATTTTTATTTATATAATATTGTTTTATGCCTCCGGCTTCCATCATTTCAAGGACAAATTCTGGAAGTTTTTCTCCCTTTAGTATCTTGTTTTTAGTTATATTTTTTACGATTCCTTCTTCCAGGTCTATTTCTAGTTTGTCTCCTTCTTCTACAAATTCTTTTATTCCCTGACATACCATCAAGGGAAGTCCTAAATTTATAGAGTTTCTATAAAATATCCTTCCAAAGGATTCTGAAATAACTGCTCCAACTCCTATAGTTTTAAGAGTAATAGCTGCATGCTCTCGACTGGAACCGCAACCAAAATTCTTGTCGGCAATTATAATATCTCCCTTGCTGTATTTTTCCAAAAATTTTGGGTCTGCCCCTTCCATAGCATGTTTTCCTATGTCTTCAGGTTTGACTAGTTCAAGGTATCTCCCTGGATATATTTGATCCGTATCAATATTTTTGCCAAAGGTATGGGCTTTCCCACTTATTATTTTATCCAACTACCTTTCCTCCTTCAATGTTTTTTTACCTGGAATTTTTCCGTTTACAGCTATTTCTCCTGCAGTAGCCGGAGATACTAGATAAATATCTGCTTCAGTACTGCCCATTCTGCCGGGAAAATTACGGCTGGAAGTTGTTGCGCAAACTTCTCCCGGGGCTAGTAATCCCTGGTGGGTTCCTAAGCAAGGTCCACATCCTGGACTTGAAAAAGTTGCTCCTGCTTTCATTAAAGTTGATACATATCCTTTTTCAATAGCCTTTTCCATCACTTCCTTTGATGCAGGTATAATCAATAGACGGGTTTTACTGTGGACCCTTCTTCCATTCATAGCTTTTACCGCTGCTTCAATATCTTCAAGTCTTCCTCCAGTACATGTACCTATAAATACCTGGTCTACTTTTACATCTTCAACCTTGTCTATATCTCTACCATTATCAACACTGTGGGGAATTGCAACTTGAGGCTTTAAGTCACTTACATCGAAGGTATATTCTTCTGAATACTCATAATCTTCATCTGTATAGTCTACCTTGAAATCCTTTCCTGTTCTTTCCTTTACATACCTAAAGGTAGTTTCGTCTGGTTTGATATAGGATGTTTTGGCCCCCATTTCTACGGTCATATTACATAAAACCATTCTTTCTGCTATACCCATGTTTTTAACGGTTCCTCCTGTAAACTCTACCCCTTTATATACAGCTCCGTCGGTACCTAGTTTACTTATTATATATAGTATAACATCTTTCGCCATTACTGGCGGATTTAGTTTTCCTTTTATTTCTATTTTTATCACTTCCGGCACTTTAAACCAAAGTTCTCCCGTAAGCATAATTGTAGCCAAGTCTGTAGCTCCTACACCTGTTCCAAAGGCTCCAAAAGCTCCGTGGGTAGTAGTATGGGAATCTGTAGCAACTAAGACCATTCCCGGCCAAACTAAGCCCTTTTCAACCATAACCTGGTGGCAAACACCTTCGTTGATATCGTAAAGTTTTTCGATTCCCTGGTCGTAGCAAAATTCTCTCATTTCTTTTTGGTTTGATGCCGTTTGTATTGAAGGGGCTGGAGCATAGTGGTCCAGTATAAAGGTGATTTTATCAGGGTCGTAAACCCTATCTCCACCCATTTCATAAAAAGATTTAATTGTTTGCAGGTATAGGTCGTTTACTTCTGCCAAATCTACTTTAGCCTTTACTATCTCTCCCGCTGAAACTGAATCTCTGCCGGAAGCCTTTGCCAAAATTTTTTCTAATGCGTGCATTTTATCCTCCTATGGATATGACAAAAGAACAGATGAAAACCACCTGCTCTTTATCTTTTTTATTTAAGTGTTAATTTATACGAATAATTTGAGTAAGGCTGTTGCCAGGATGATTATAAAGGCCCCACCTAGACGTGATGAAATCTGAGCAAAGGGCATTAATACCATTCGGTCTGATGCTGAAAGTACTGCAACGTCTCCAGTTCCACCCATGTTAGCCATACATAATCCAGCTGTTATAGCCGACTCTATTGGGTAGAATCCAAAGATTCTTCCTACTAGTGCTGAACCTACTACTGCACCAATTAAGGTTACTGCTACAAGTATTACATACTGAATTGTAAAGGCACTTATTATAGCTGCTAAGTCTGTGTAAGCAACTCCTATACCAACTAATAGTGCCGGAGTTAGGTTAGCCATGATAAATCTGAACCACTGGAATGCACCTTCTTCATATTTTTCAGGAAGTAATCCCAAGGCTTTTACTACTGCTACTGATATTATCATAAGGGCATAGTAGTGAAGGGGGATGAATTTACCTAATATTCTACCCCATGCGAAGAATGTAGTTGACATTAAAAGTCCAATTCCCATAAGCTTGTATTCTATTGGTGCTGCTTCTTTCTTATCAGTTTCAAGAGAATCATCATCTTGAGCTATTAGAAGTTTTCCATTTCCCGTTAGATTCTTTCTTGATTTTCCTAATTTATCTAATAATCCTGCTATTACTATAGCCATAGCGTTACCAAGAGCCAAGGCAGGTATCATTCTAGATAACATAACTGTAGTGTCCATATTTAGGGTAGAACCAAATATTTCTGAAAGGGGAACTGCTCCTGCTCCCATTCCACCACCCATGATTGGGATTCCGATGTAAAGCATTGCTTCCTGTGCTCCGTAACCTATTAAAGCTCCCACTAAGGCTACCAGTCCTAAAGCTACTGCTACTCCACCAAGTATAGCCGGTAAGTATCTAACAGCTGCTTTTATTAAAAGTTTTCTACTCATTCCTAAAATACTTCCTGTTATAAGAGCTGCTATATAGAAGTTAAGGAATCCTTCAGCTTTCATAAAGTTTGTCATGATTTCACCGGAAGCTTCAGGTAGTATTCCATAAGTAACTAATATTGCTGATCCAAATATTACTACGATTGGTCCTCCGCCGAAAAAGTCTTTAACTATAGGAGTTTTATTACCGATTTCATTTAGAATTGCACCTACTATCATCATTAATGGAAAAGCACCTATCATTCCTGTTGGTAATACTCCTAAATATGTTGCTGCTATTACTACTAGTGTTAATACTCCAAAAAGTCCTAATGGAAGGCCCATAATTTTATAACCTTCTTTTTCTTGAATCTTAGTTTCTGTTTGTGCAGACATTTAATTTCCTCCTCTTAAAATATTTATAATTATATTCTTGCTACACCTGTTTCTCTAGCTGCTTTCGATACTGCCTTTGCAACTTCTTCAGCAATTCTTTTATCTAATGCATCAGGGATTACATAATCTTCATTAAGGTCTTCTTCTTTGATGATGTTTGCAATTGCATAAGCTGCTGCTAGTTTCATTTCTTCATTTATATCAGTTGCCCTTACATCTAGTGCACCTCTGAATATTCCAGGAAAGGCAAGAACATTGTTGATTTGATTTGCAAAATCTGATCTTCCAGAACCGTATACTCTACATCCTGCATTTAATGCTTTTTCCGGCATTATTTCCGGTGTAGGATTTGCCATAGCAAGTACTATAGAGTCATTATTCATAGATTTAATCATTTCTTCATCTACTACATCTCCAACAGATACTCCTATAAATACGTCGGATCCTACCATTGCGTCTTTTAGGGTTCCCTGCTTCTTATCTTTGTTAGTCATCTTAGCTAACTCTTCTTTGTACCAGTTGTTTCTTTCATTTCCTTCATAAACGATACCCTTTGAGTCGCATAGAAGAATATCTTCTGCTCCTAAACTTATAAGCATTTTTATGATAGACCCACCAGCTGCTCCTGCTCCGTTAACAACAATTTTTAAATCATTGAATTCTTTTCCAACTATCTTTAGAGCATTAATTAACCCTGCTGATGTAACTACTGCTGTACCGTGCTGGTCGTCGTGGAACACAGGGATGTCTAGTGCTTCTTTTAATTTGTTTTCTATTTCTACACATCTCGGTGCTGAAATATCTTCCAGATTTATTCCACCAAAGGTAGGTGACAATCTCTTTACAGTTTCAACTATTTCATCAACATCATTTGTGTTTAGACATATTGGGAAAGCATCTACTCCAGCAAATTCTTTGAATAGAACTGATTTTCCTTCCATAACAGGCATTGCCGCCTCTGGTCCTATATCTCCTAATCCTAATACTGCAGATCCGTCTGTAACTACTGCTACCAGATTTCCCTTAGATGTATAATTGTATACATCTTCCTTATTTTCATTTATTTTTCTGCAAGGTTCTGCTACCCCTGGAGTGTATGCTATACTTAAGTCGTCTCTGTTTTTTACTTCAACTTTTGATACTACTTCGATTTTACCTTTTATTTTTTCATGAACTTTTAAACTTTCTTCTGAATAATTCAAAACGTTTTCTCCTTTCACGATACCCTATTTATTTACTTTACTTATATTAACAGATAATTAATATAAAAAAAACATTTAGAAATTAACCTAAATGTTTAATAAATAAAAAAAATTATGTTATTTTTTTAACGTTATCCTATGATTTTATATAAATGACAGGGTCTTCCTATAGACCCGTATTCTACTTCTACCCTAACTTCCCCAATTTCTTCCAAATACTCCAGATATTTTCTTACAGTTACCTTGCTGAATCCTAGAGCATCTGCTACTTGATCACTGGAATGAAACCTATCCTTGTTTTCCTTCATATAGTTCTTGATTTTCAGCAGGGTATTTTTATGAAGTCCCTTTTGTATTTTATTTTTTTCTTTAGTTTTTTCTTTTGAAGTTATCTTATCAATTTCTTTTTGATCTATTTCTTTAAGGTTATTTAGAAGCTGGTATCTTTTTAAATATTTGTCTAAAGATTCCTTAAGTCTTTCAAATTGAAATGGTTTAACTAAGTAATCTACTGCCCCTAATTTTAGGGCTGTATCTATTTTTTCCGCATCCTTAGCTGCAGTTACTAAGATAACGTCTGTTTTTAGTGAAATAGAACGTATTCTTTTAAGAAGGGATAAACCATCCATTTTAGGCATGTAAATGTCTAGTATGATTAGGTCTATAGTTTTATTCTTTAAGTGGTCTAGGGCCTCTTCTCCCGACCCTGCTAAAGCTTTAACATTGAATCCTTCTATCCTTTCAACATATCTTCTATTTAGGTCTAGTACCATTGCATCATCGTCAACTATCATAACATTAATCATTTCTATCACCTTTCACCAAAACAACTTCTATCGTAGTTCCTTCATTAAATTTAGAAGTAATATCTATACTTCCCTTTAAGCTTTCTACCGCTCTTTTAACAAGGTCCAACCCAACCCCTTGACTTCCTACCTTGGTAGAATATCCTCTTTTGATTACTTTATCTTTATCTTCTTCTTTTATTCCTACTCCTGTATCCTTAACTTGTATATTTATTTCCTTTTCACTTTCAGTTACTTTTAGGGTAACCTTTTTTAAATCTTTATGGGATTTTGCTGTGGCTTCCATAGCATTTTCTATTAAATTCCCTAATATTGTTATTAAAGCATTGCTTATTATTATGTCCTCGGTACTGTCTAAAGAAGTATTTTCATCTATTTCTATTTCTATTCCCATTTCCTTGGACCGACTGATTTTCCCCAAAAGTAATGCAGCAACTTTCGAGTCTCTTATTTTGTTTGTTACAGCGCTTATAGTTTTTTGCTGATTGTCTGTAATGTTTACTATATAGTTTTTTGCTTCTTCAATATCTCCCAGCTGGATTAATCCTAAAATTACGTGGAGTTTGTTCATAAACTCGTGGGTATTGGCTCTTAGGGCTTCAACCACCTGTTTGGTTCCGGATATTTCTTCTGCTAATTCAGTCATCATGGTCCTATCCCTAAAGGTTGCTATAGCTCCTACTATTTTATCTCCGTCCTTTATTGGTATTCTGTTAGCTAGGATATGAGCTTTATTCATTTCCTGTTCTTTATCGTATTCGGCTTCCCCGGATTTTAACACCTCCGGTAGTTGGCTGGTTGGAAAAACATCCAGGACCTTTTTGCCCACTATATCATCATCTTCTATATTTAATATTTTTTTAGCTGATTCGTTGTATAGTGTTATCCTCTCTTTTTCGTCTATAGCCAAAATTCCTTCATGGATTGCTCCAAGCATTCCTTCTTTTTCTATGTAAAGTTGTGTCATCTGCTTAGGCTCGAATCCTAGAAGTTCCTTTTTTATATTCATAGAAAGTATAAAGGCTCCAATTATTCCGATTAATAATCCTAGTAGAGAGGATATTGTAATATTAAATACAATTTGGTTTCTAGCTTCAGTTATACTTTGGGTTAAAGTTCCAACTACAACAAATCCAATCTGGTCTCCATCTTTGTTAAACAGTGGTACGAAAGCTCTTAGAGATTTCCCTAAAGTTCCAACTGCTTCTGATATGTATGTTTCTCCTTTTTCCAGTACTCTCTCTTCATCTCCACCAACAAACTCCTGACCGATTCTACTTTCTACAGGATGAGAGTACCTGATCCTATTCAAATCTGTTACAACAATAAAGTCTACCTGCTCTACAGATTTAAATATCCTGTCTATTTGGTTTTTTATAAAACCTTCCGGGTCTTTATCATCGAGAGCTTCAGTTATTGATTCAGTATTAGCCACCATCTCAGCAATGTTCATTATATTTGTTTCTACTTTTTCCTGAAGGTTGTTGACTGCCCATCTAGTAATAAGCCCGGCAGTTGAAAATAGTGATATTAGCACTACTATTATTATCAATATTGTAATTTTTGTTTGAAGACTTAAATTAACTTTATTCAAAATTATCCACCTATTTTTTCTTTAATAACTTTTATTTTACTATATCAAAGGATATAAAACAATTTTTCTTTAATAAATAAAAAACCGCTCTTAAGAGCGGTAGTATTTCTAATCTATTTAGGTCTATTGGCAAATTTGGTGAATCTTTCAACCCATGCCAGTTCAACAGTACCGGTAGGTCCGTTTCTATGTTTTGCTATTTTCACTTCTGCTATGCCTCGTTTTTCCGAGTCTTCATGATAATATTCATCTCTATATAAAAACATAACTACATCGGCATCCTGCTCTATAGCTCCAGACTCTCTAAGGTCTGAAAGTATAGGCCTGTGATCCTGCCTCTGCTCCGGCGCACGAGATAGCTGTGATAAGGATATAACTGGGCAGCTCATTTCCCTAGCAAGACCTTTTAATCCTCTGGATAGGGATGATATTTCCTGCTGTCTACTTTCGGATTTTCCTTCTCCTTCCATAAGTTGAAGGTAGTCAATTACTACCAGGTCTAAGCCATTTTGAGCACTGAGTCTTCTGCATTTTGACTGTACCTCAAACAATGTAATCCCAGGAGTGTCGTCTATGTAAATATTGGCTTCTGAAATACGGCTGCTGGCCCTTGTAATCTTATCCCAGTCGTCCCCTTCCAGTTCACCGCTTCTAAGCTTATTGCTTTCTACAAGGGACTCCATACTTACTATCCTCTGTACTAGCTGCTCCTTTGCCATTTCTAAACTGAAAATAGCTACATTTGCACTATCTCTAACGGCAGCATTTAAGGCAAGGTTAAGAGCAAAAGCTGTTTTACCCATAGAAGGTCTAGCTGCTATAAGTATAAAGTCGGATTTTTGAAGTCCTGCAGTCATCCTGTCTATGTCTTCAAATCCCGTAGTAAGTCCTGTCATACTACCATCGTGGCTAGCTCTTTCTTCTAAAAGATTAAATACATCAAGAACTATATCTTTCATATGGGAGAAATCTCTTTTTTCCCTCTGCTGAGATATATCAAAGATTCTTTTTTCAGCTAATTCAATCAAGCTTTTAACTTCTTCTTCGTCCTGGTATCCTTTTGAAAGAATTTCATTGGCTGCTTTTATTACACTTCTAGTTATGGCTTTTTCTTCTATTATTTTACAGTAAGCTTTTGCATTTTTAGTGGAATAGACATTTTCAGCCAGTCCAGCCAAATACTCTACTCCTCCTACCTGTTCTAATTTATTTCGTTTTTTTAGTTCTTCTGTTATGGTAAGTAGGTCTACAGGCATATTGTCGTAGCTAAGTTTTTTAGCTGCTTCAAATATTTCTTTATTGCCATCGTAGTAGAAGTAGTCACCTTTAAGTTTATTTATAGCTACTTCTAAAGCTTCCCTGTCTATCAGGATAGAACCTAATAGGGTGTGTTCTGCTTCTATACTATGTGGCGGTACCTTACCTAGAAAATTTTCCGACATTTATGCACCTTCTTTTATTCTTCACCTTCTATAGTTACTTTTACCTGACCTTTAACTTCCGGATGAAGTTTTACGTCTACCATGTGTTCTCCAACTGTCTTGATTGGTTCTTCAAGTTCGATTTTTCTCTTGTCTATTTTTATCTTGTGGTCTTTTTCTAATGCTTCAGCTATGTCTTTTGTGTTTACTGAACCAAATAGCTTTCCGTTTTCTCCAGCTTTGATTTTAATTAGTACGTTTACCTTTTTAAGGTTTTCTGCATACTCCTGAGCATCTTCAAGTTTATCTTCTGCTAATCTAGCTTCTTCTTTCTTTCTTCTTTTTAGGATTCTCACGTTTTCAGGAGTTGCTTCGTCTGCTGCACCCTTTGGTATTAAGTAGTTTCTTCCGTATCCATCTGCTACCTCTACTAAGTCTCCTTCTTTTCCTAATTTTTTAACATCTTTTCTTAATATTACTTTCATTATTTATCATCCTTTCTTTTTGTTGTCATTTTTATATTTTAAAATTGCTTTTTTAAGCATATCTTTTGCTTCTTCTATAGTTTTTCCCTCTAGTTGGGCTCCTGCTGATGTGAGATGTCCTCCACCGCCTAGTCTTTCTAAGATTATATGAACGCTTATATCTCCAATTGACCTTCCGCTGATGTGGATCTCATTTTCTTTTTTTACCAAAACGAAACTGGCTTCCACTCCTTTCACGGAGAGTAGTTCTGTTGCACTTTGTGAAGCTATGAGGACTCCTTCATTTACCATCTCCTCTAAGTAGGATATAGCAATATTGTCAAATACAATTTCTGCCCTAGTAATGATATCTGACTTAAGTTTCCATACTTTTATATCATCACTGAAAAGTTTTTTAACACTTACAGTATCTGCCCCCGCTCTTCTGAGATATGATGCTGCCTCAAAGGTTCTAACACCGGTTTTAAAGGTAAAGTTGTAAGTATCCACCATAATTCCCGCTAAGAGGGCTTCTGATTCAAATTTAGAAAGTTTTACTAAATCATCCATATAGTGAATTATTTCTGTAATAAGTTCGCTAGTAGAGGATGCATAAGGTTCTAAGTAGTCAAGTAGAGGGTTTTCTATATACTCCTCTCCTCTTCTATGGTGGTCTATCATAACTACTTTTTCAGACTGGGCTACTATCTCTGCCCCTTCTGTAAAGCTAGGCTTATGGGTATCTACCATTACTACAACAGTATCTTCCTTCATAAGTTTTTTAGCAGTTTCTGTATTTACAATTGAATTAATATATTCTTCACTTTCTTCATTTTTTGCTCTTTCATATATGTTATCCAGTGCTGGATTTACATCATTAAGAACTATGTGGGCATTTCTGTTCATACCTTTTGCTATAGCATATATACCCATGGATGCACCAAAGCTGTCCATATCTCCTACTTTGTGTCCTGTAATGATAACATTGGAGCTTTGAGATATAATCTGTCTTAAGGCGTAGGATATCATTCTTGCCTTTACCTTAGTACGTTTTTCTACAGCTCTACTCTTACCGCCGTAGTATCTTACCTTACCGGAGCTTTTTACTACCGCCTGGTCGCCGCCTCTACCTAAGGCTATGTCCAGGGCTCCCTTAGCATAATCGTACTGCTGGGATATGGTCTTGGCATTGATTCCAATCCCAATACTGAGGGTAAAATAATCTCCATTTGCTGCTTTTAAATCTTTTACATCTTCTAATATGTCGAATCTTTTTGCTTCCAAGTTTTCAAGATACTTATTTTCAAATAGAAGTACATATCTGTCGTCCAGATATTTTAAAGCTACTCCGTTCATTCTTTTGGCAAAGGTATCCAGCTTTTTCTCTATTTCTCCTGATATAGATGCCCTTTCCATCTTATCCATATCTTTCCCAAGTTCGTCGTAGTTGTCTATTTCTATAAGGCATATTACGGTTTTTTCGTTGTTGTATAGGTCTCTTAAAGTGCTGAACTTTGTGTTGTCTAGCCAGTAAAGCATGTACAGGCTTTCCTCGTCTTCTGCCCCTTCTACTTCATTGAAAAGGACGTTGTATTCTTTATTTCCGTAGCTTACATCAAGGGAATTTTTATTTTCCTGTAAGTCCTTTAAGGGAAAGTTTTTAAAGTAGTCTACTACATTTTCCTTGTGGTCTACTTTCTCTCCTACAATATCCTTAAACTTACTGTTGTACCAGTATATGTCACCTTTTTTGTTTAGGATAAGTAGTGGTATAGGAAAGTTGAGTAAAGTCTTTCTGGACATGTCGTCAATATTGTTGGTAAATTCTATAAGGTATTTGTTAAGTTCTTTTTTTCTTTTTTCGTATTTATCTACTGAATTACGCATAGCTAATAAGAGCACTAAAAAAGATACTAGGGCTATTATATAGTTGCCTAATACTGCTATGACTATAATAAAGGCTATACTTAAGTAGAAGAAAATACTGTTTTCCTCTATTAAAAATCTCGGTCCTTTAAATGGTTTCATCATATCACCTATTGTTTTCCTTTAATTTTCTAAAATCGAATATTAAATCGGCTATCCCGGCTATAATTACTGCAAGGGAAAAAGCAGGGTTGATTATAATAAATATTATTATCAAAACTCTTAAGAACCTATTTATATTATATTTGTCCATGAGGAATCTTACAAGGGCTAATCCTTGTATAAATAAAACTACTTGAAATAAAAACAGTACATTGGCTGACAAAATTTCATAGTCAGCTATATTTAACTGTCCTGCCAGTATAGTAAGACCAAATATTACAAGCATTCCCAGTACTATGTTGTTGGGAAGTCTAAAATACTTGAATTTTCCTAGTGGTCGTATTTCTGCCTTGAGTCTTTTGCCAATTTTTTGAGCTACTATGTAGTTTATAAATACCATTGATAGAGCAGTTGCTATGAGTATTCCCGGCATTATCCTTATGATAAGCTCGAGCATACTATCATACATTTCTTTGCTTTCCTGAAGTTGATCTTGAAATCCGTCAAAATTTGAAAATAAGCTTTCCTGCATTTTAAAGCTTTCTTGAAACAATTCCGTAATGTATTCTACTAAATTTAATCCTAAAAACAGCTGCATGATATACAGCAAAATTATGAAGGATATTAAATAGGCCAAGCCACCAAAAGCTATGGTAGTTGAAGGCTTTTTATCTTTGTAAATGAAGTAACTCATTGTAGCCGCCATAGGAGTGTAAAGTACAAGGTAGTATAATCCAGCTTGTATTCCTAAAAGTATTGTAGCTACTATTCCCGCTGTTACTAGCGCCATTATTGATGCTTTGTAGTCGTGTCGTTTTGCCAGTATGATTGCCGGTAGGGCATATATGTAGTCAATAAAGGGAAATATAAGGGTCCCAACTACAGCAAATATAAGTAGTATACCGGCTATAAATGCTGATTCTGTAAGTCTTGATGTACTGCTATTTCTACTCAATTTTTTCACCTTTCATTTATGTTAAAATGTTAATTTTTTAGTTTTCTCCTTATGAGTATAATAATTTTACATTTAAACATTGGTAATGTCAAATCAAAGAGGTTTTCATAACCTTATAAATAAATGTGATATAATCTCAACAACGTTCCATTGATTTGAGAAAGTCATGAAACGCTCAAAGCTACTCAATAAATTCGTTTTGCAAGCAAAACAGTGTTTCGTAAAAGCTTTTTTACTTTTTCAGACTTTCTTTACAAATCAATTCCAATGTAGTTTCGATAGATATCACATTTTATAATTAGATTATTTACTTGTTATAAGTTTTATCTAGTTTTTATATTTCTTGCTAATTGAGTAAACACAAGGAGACGGTCGGTCCCCCTGTGTTCTATTAAAAATAAGATTTCTCATATTCATTCGAAATGACAAATTATGAAATTAAACTTGAATCTCACCGTCTTTGATTCTTTGAATTAAATCTTCAACTTTTTCTTTTATGATGTCTCTTGTTTCTCTAAAGTCTTCTACAGGTCCTCCTGATGGATCATCTAACCCCCAGTCTTCTTCATGCTTATTTGGAACAAAGGGACACACTACTCCACATCCCATAGTTATTAGGATATCTATTTCTCTAGGTATATCTGAAAGCAACTTCGGCTTGTGACCTTCCATTGAAATACCTGCTTCTTCCATTACCTGTACTGCCTTTGGTTTTACTCCCGGGTATTCTTCCGTTCCTGCTGAATACACTTCTAATATATCACTTCCTAATTTTTTTGCCCAACCTTCTGCCATTTGGGACCTGCAGGAGTTGTGGACGCATATGAATGCTACTTTTATTTTTTTCATTGGACTCTCCTTTTTAAAGATTAAGTTTGATGTTATTTCATGAAATGATTATAGTTCAACTGACACTCCGTATTTTGAGAAGTATTTAGTACCGTTCGAAAATAGAACTCAAAACTCACTACGTTCAAACATTTCGTTCTAACAATTTTCTCACTTATACTATACTTCTTACAAAATACTTCTAAGTCATTTTCACTTATAATCATTTTATAATATTGCTTTTATCCTATACCTTCATCTAATTATTGATACGTAGTCGAAATAGTAAATTTTCATTATTACCTAAATTATAATCCATATTACTTTATGCCAGTGGAAACTTACTTCTCGTATTATTTGCAATTTTAACAAGGGTCAACATAACCGGCACTTCCACCAATACTCCAACTACTGTAGCAAGAGCGGCACCAGATCTTAATCCAAATAAGGATATAGCTACAGCTACGGCAAGTTCAAAGAAGTTGCTCGCTCCAATTAAAGATGCAGGAGCTGCTATGTTGTGAGGTACCTTCCATATTTTAGACCATCCATAAGCAAAAATAAATATTATAAAGGTCTGAATTGTAAGAGGTATTGCTATTAATGCTATATGAAAAGGATTTTCTATAATAATTTCACCTTGGAAGGAGAATATTATAATTAATGTAAGTAAAAGTCCTATTATAGTTACATTGTCGAATTTTTTAATAAAAACTTTCTCTAAATAATCTTTCCCTTTATCCTTAATAATTTTCTTTCTAGATAGGTATCCTCCAGCTAGTGGTATTACTATAAATAATACTACTGATAAAAATAAAGTATCGTAGGGTACTGGAACATCACTAACTCCTAGTAGAAAGGCTACTATTGGAACAAAAGCTACAAGTAAAACTAGGTCGTTTAGAGCTACCTGTACAACAGTATAAGCCGGATTACCTTTAGTAAGGTGACTCCATACAAAAACCATCGCTGTACAAGGTGCTGCTCCAAGAAGGACTGCTCCTGCTAGGTATTCTTTAGCTAGGCTTGGGCTTATTAAATTTTTAAAGACAATGTTAAAAAAGAAATATGCTATTAGGTACATGGTAAAGGGTTTTATAAGCCAGTTGGTTACCATAGTTACTGCAAGACCTTTAGGTTGTTTAGCTGAATCTACGATACTAGAGAAGTCTATTTTTAACATCATTGGATAAATCATCAACCATATAAGTATTGCCACCGGTATTGAAACCTTTGCATATTCAAATTCACTTAATATCTCAGGTACAATTGGAAGGTAGTGTCCTATTGCTACTCCTGCTGCAATACAAAGGGCTACCCAAATTGATAAGTATTTTTCAAAAAATCCCATGGTGGATTCTTCTACTATGTTTTCTCTTTTTTCCTTATTTTCACTCATGTTTTTCTCCTTTTTTAAAAAATTTCTTGCTGATCTATAAACTACATGGTTCTATCACTCCGAAGCAATGAGTTCGTTCGAACACAGGGGGACTGTCCCCTTGTCGAACACAGGGGGACTGTCCCCTTGTGTTAATGTAAACTACATGGTTCTATCACTCCGAAGCAATGAGGAGTCTTAAATTCTTCTTATAAATATTAGTCCAAAAGAAAATTCAAGACCTTCTCTTTATCTTCTCTTATAACAGTGCAGGTCATCCCACTCTTCTTATATTTATTAAGCCTTTTTAAATCATTTTCGAAAATATCTTCTTTTTTAAATTCCTGCTTTAAAAACTTTATTAATTCTGTATAATTTTTATCTTTTTTTATTCGGTAATGAACCCAGTTGCCATCTTTATAGGATTCTAAAAACTCCAGTCCTTTCATTTTACTTAGATGTCTTGATGTGTTTGACTGACTTAATTCTAAAATCGTTTCTATTTCGCAGTTGCAAAGTTCTTCATATAATATAAGGTTTATGATTCTAAGTCTATTTTCATCGGAAAGAAGTTTTAATTTTTCTGATAAATTCATATTTCCCTTTTCCCTCCTTTTCTATATTACTATTTGCTCATATAGTAATATAGATTTTGACTTTTGTCAATACTATCCATGTTAAGTTTATGTTAATGAAAAAGATTCTTCGTTTCACTCCGAATGACAAAAGAAAATCAATCCTTTATTAAAAATTAATTTAATTTTATGCTTAAATACTATATAATATTAGTATCAGAATATTTTTAGAAAGGTGGACCTAATGAAAATTTTAAGATTTAGAAGAGTTTTAGTTTGGTTTATTGTTTTATCAATGATTTTGTCTGCATTAAGTATGGCCTTTGCAGCAGAAGTGGGAACAGAAGAACCATTAGAGAAAACGGAAAAAGAACTTTACGAAGAAGATATTGAGTTCATGAAGTTGGTGTCGGAGTTTGTTAAAGACAACTATTTATACGGTATAGATTACGACGAAATGGTCAACGGAATGTATAAAGGTCTCTTCGACCAATTAGATAGACACAGTGTTTACTACACTCCTGAAGAGTATAAGAGTTTTACTTCTGAAATGTCTGGAGAGTTTACAGGGGTTGGTGTACAGATAGTAAAAGAAGGCAATTACATAGTGGTAGTAACTCCTTTGAAAGGATCTCCTGCAGTTGATGCTGGAATAAAAGCCAAAGATAAAATAATAAGTGTAGACGGTCAAGATATAACTGGGTACAGTACTGAAGAAGCTGCTGAACTTATTAGAGGTGAGGTAGGTACTTCTGTAAGATTAGGAATTTTAAGAAACAGTGAAGAGATATTTATAAATGTAATTAGAGATGTAGTTACAATAAGTTCTGTAAATACTGATATGCTTACTGATGAAATTGGATACCTTGAAATAACTCAATTCAATGATAATACTTTAGAATTGTTTGGAGAAGCGATTGGTGCCTTTGACAGAGATGGAATTCACAAGCTTGTAATCGACTTAAGAAACAACCCTGGTGGTAGTTTAAGAGAAGTAATTGGAATGCTTACTTTCTTCATTCCGGAAGGTCCGATAGCTACTGTAGAATATGCTAACGGTGAAGTTGAAAATTATACCAGTTCATTGACTAAGCTTACTTTCGATATAGCTGTTCTTGTTAATGAAGGTTCTGCCAGCGCTTCCGAAATATTTGCCGGTGCAGTACAGGATAGAGATGCCGGGACTGTAATAGGTACAAAAACCTACGGAAAAGGAACGGTGCAGAGCTTATTTCCTTTAAGAAACGGTGGTGGAATAAAACTTACCACAGCAGAATATTTTACTGCTAATGGAAACAAGGTTGAAGGTATAGGAATCACTCCAGATATAGTGATTGAAGATACTTTTGAAGAGAAAGATATAGATATTTCAAGAATACCAGAACTTGATAAGTACAGAAAACCTAGTAGAGGAATTGTTGGTTTAGATGTTTTAGCTGCTGAAATGATAATGGATATATTAGGATACCAGGTTTCTGGACCTGATGGAATTTTCGATGCTGCCTTAGAAAGAGAATTGAAAAAATACCAAGAAGATATGGGACTTTATTCCTATGGAGTATTAGATTTTACAACTCAAGAATCTTTGACTCAGAGTTTGGAAAATTTTATGAAAATTGACGATAAAGATGAACAGTTAGAAAAAGCAATTGAAATCCTCAAATAGTTGTTACTCCCTATTATCCCTTTTTGAAAGCCTGCAGTCAACCGGATTGTAGGCTTTTGCATTTTATAAAACTATTCTAATGAGAGTGTAGCAGAAAAGATTAACGAATTAATGATTCTCACCTACAGTGGTCTTCTCAACAAATACTTGGAAACGGACAGTAATGATGTAGAAGGTTATACAGAAGACTTTATGGAATATCTAGATATGATAATAGAGATAAACTAACGAAATAAAAAAATCTGCAGACTTGCATACTGCAGATTTTTTGTATAATAAGACTTTATTTAATGTCTTCTCTAACTAAAGGCATGGACATACATCTCGGTCCACCTCTACCTCTTGAAAGCTCGCTGCTTGGTATAATGTGGGTTTTTACTCCGCTTTCTTGAAGCATCTTATTTGTAACGTAATTTCTAGAATAAACTACTACTTCAGCCGGTGCTATAGCTAATGTGTTTGAACCGTCGTTCCACTGCTCTCTAGCAGCATCTACAGGGCTCTTTCCACCGCATCTGATAAGATCAACCTTGTCTAACTCTAAATATTTAGCAAGTATATAATCTAGTCTATCATGTTCTTTTTCTATTTTTATATTATCTCCATCTAAGGTAAGGGAAAATATAGTTATAGTTTTTTCAATATTTGGATGTATAGTAAATTTGTCGTGGTCTACCATCGTGAATACCGTGTCTAGATGCATAAAGGATCTGTTCTTTGGAATATCAAAAGCCAAAATACAGTTGAAGTCGTTGTCTCCCTTAAGTACATTTTTAGCAAATATCTCAATTGCTGTAGGGTCTGTACGCTGAGAAATACCTACACCTATAATGTTTTTATTTAATATAAGGATATCTCCACCTTCTAAAGAAAACTTATCCGTCCTGTCATACCAGAAAGGTACATTTTCCTGTGCATAATCTGGATGATATTTGAAAATATATTTCGTGAATAATGTCTCTCTATTTCTAGTAGGAGTCCTCATCTTATGTAGAGAAATACCGTTGCCTATAGCTGCAAAGGGATCTCTTGTGAAATATAGGTTTGGTAGAGGGTCTATAACAAAAGGATAGTCTATATCTAAATAATCAACTAACCCTCTTCTGGTAAAATCCTTGATTTCAGTTTTTCTAATTCCAGAAATCATCTTTTTAATTAAAGCTGAGTTGTCTAAGGTACCTAAGTATTCCCTTATACCCTTACTTCTTTCCTGGTGCCATATTCCTGCTTCATTAATAAATTCCTGTATTAATTTTTCCTTAACTTCATTTTCTTCTATTGACTCTTTTAGTAATTCTTCTACATAAACTACATCAACACCATTATCTCTCAATACTTTAGCAAATACATCATGCTCTTCTTGAGCTATCTTAAGATAAGGTATATCATCAAAAAGCAATCTATCTAAATAATCCGGCATCAAATTTTCAAGTTCTTCTCCCGGTCTATGCAGCAGCACTTTCTTTAATTTTCCTATTTCCGATGTTACATTTATCGGATTCATAAAAATCACCTCGTGTTATATTTATTAGTAAAATAATATTTATTCTGCAATTATATTTTATGAAAGGAAGTTTGGATTGTCAAGATGTTTTTTTATATTTATTCTAACGTTGTATATTTATTCATGTTTTGCGATTGTAAACCAGAAGTTAGAGCCTTCTCCTTCTTTTGATGTGAATCGAAGCTGAGAACCATGGGCCTCAACAATGGATTTTGAAATGAAAAGGCCAAGACCGTAACTTTTTTTGTCTTTGTAATCTCCTTTATAAAACATATCAAAAATATATTTTTTGTCCTCTTCTTTAATCCCATATCCTTCATCTTTTATTTTAAACTCAACGAACTCTGCTTTCTCTATAATACTTACATTGATTTTAGATCCTTCTTTTGAATATTTCACTGCATTAGAAATAAGATTATCCCATACTCTTTTTATTTTAGTTTTATCCAGATACATGTAGGTTTCTTGAAGATCTATTTCTTCAATGAATATTCTACCTGAACTTTCAACTACATGCTTTCCTTGGTCTATCAGATAGTTTCCAAAATCTTTTAAATTAACTTTTTCTTTATGAAGTTTTTGATTGTATTGAGCTTCATAAGTAGAATCTAGTATATCTAGTGTGATTTTTTCTATGTATTCGGCACTCTCGTATATTTCTTTTAAATATCTTTTCCTATCCTTATCTTCTTTTACTATTCCAGATATTAGTCCTTTTGAAAATCCTTTTATAAGGGTTATAGAGGTTCTAAGGTCGTGGGACAAAGTTGAAATGAATTTTGCTGTAAGGTAGGATTTTTTCTCCAAGGAGTTTGTTAGATTCTTAGAAGTTTCTATCAGCTCATTACTTTCTCTTTCCATTTTATTAAAAGAATTTTCCATATAAGATTTAAGTTCTTCATAGGAATTGTTAAGACTCTTTAATTCATCATTTTCTGGGTTTCCTATATATCCAACGCTAAAAGCTTTTTTTGTAGAAGATATTGTGTTTTCTATATATTTATTGCTGTTGGTTAAACTGTCTATGTAGTTAGTTATAACAGTAATTGGTTTTGATATTCTTTTAGAAAAAAATATACTTACAACTACAGCTGCTAATATTAATATGCCACCGTATAATATAATACTGTATAGCAAACTTAAAGATTTTTCACTTAATTCACTTTTCGGAAGTTCTGCCATAAGTATCCAGTTGTTGCTGTTCATTTTTTTATAAGTTCTTAAAACAGACTTTGTTTCGCTTACTGTAAAATTTTCCCCGTCAAACTCTGCACCTTCAGGGTTGTACTCTGTATTATCAACCATCTGACCAATTTTTTCAGGATTTCTATGAGACAGCACAAATCCATTGGAATCTATAATTACAAAGTATCCAGTTCCTCCTACTTTATAGTCCTTGATAAAATTTACAAATTCTTCAGCTTTTACGGCTACTCCAGCTAAAGCTATAAGTTCTCCACTATCACCAAATATAGGACTAACAGTATTTACTATCATAGTGCCATCGGAACGAGCGATGAGAATATCACTGGTTACTGTAGATTGGGTTTCTCTTCCTTTTATAATGTAGGGTCTATTTCTTAAATCAATTAAAATAGCTTCTTCCATAGTAGTTGCTGTTATGAAGCCTTCTAAATTAATAATAAATAAGTCCTTGTAAAAATCTCTCTTTGTATTTAATTTGCCCATCTCATCAGTAAGGTACTTATTTAGTTCTTCCATAGTAATTTTTTCTTCTAAAAATTCCTTCACTACGGTATCTCTTGCTAGGACCTTGGAATCCTGCTGTATAATTTCAACAAGAAGGTCTATCTTTTCCTGTCCCCTTAAGATTTGTTCTTTCATGTAAAATTCAGCATCATCATTTAGTATAGATGCCGACTGGGAATATATAGTTGTGCTTATTATTATCAAGAAAATTATTATGATACCACTTATAGTAAAGGTTATTTTTTTCTTCAAACTCATGAAATCCCTCCATATAAAATAAGAGCAGTCCTTACGACTACTCCTATTTTATCATATTTACAACTTTCTTAGAACAACAGCATTGCAATTGGAGCTGCTATTAATATAGAAAAAATTGTTCTTTCAACCCAAATAATAAGTATTTCCGGTAGGGTAATTGGGATTTCTGTAGAAAGTATACATGGTATAGATGCTGAGAAAAATAGTATTGAAGATACGCTCACTACGCCTATAACAAATTTTGTAACCATACTTGCACTAGTTACTAATAATGCCGGCAAGAACATCTCCGCTACTTCCAGTGCAGAAGCTTTTGCTGCTAACATTGGTTCTGGAATCTGTAAAGCTACTGTAAAAGGATAGAATATATATCCTAGAATATCGAATACTGGTGTATATTCTGCTAGAATCAATCCTAACAATCCCACAGAAAGTATTGTCGGAAGTATACCCATAGCCATCTTCAGTCCATCTACAAGGTTAACCTTTATATTTTCAAAGAAATTTCCAGATTTGCCTGCTGCTTCCAAGCCTTCTTGCCACGCATTTTTAAAAATATTTCCTTCTCTTACTCTATTTCTTTCTGGATTTTCTACAACATATTCATCACTTTTTTTACTTAGTGGATAAATTCTAACGGTAATAGCTGTTACTACAAAGGTAATTATCAAAGTAGACCAGAAATAAACATTCCACATATCCATAAGCCCTAGGGTTTTTGCTACTACTATCATGAAAGTAGCTGAAACTGTTGAGAATCCTGTAGCTATAATACTTGCTTCTTTAATAGTGTATTTTCCTTCTTTAAATACTCTGTTGGTTATTAAAAGTCCAATAGAGTAACTTCCTACAAAGGATGCTACTGCATCTATAGCAGACCTACCTGGAGTTTTCCATATAGGTTTCATTACCGGCTCCATAATTATACCAATAAATTCAAGCAATCCGTAACTAACTAAAAATGCTAAGAAAATTGCACCAACAGGGACTATAAGTCCTACAGGTATAACCAGTTTACCCCAAAGGAAAGGAATCATACTCGGTGCTTGAAGGGCTTCCGGTCCAAAACCAAATAAGGCCATGAAAGCTACAAATATACCTACAATTTTAAAAATTGAAAATACCATGTCAACTTTTGTTTTGTTCCAGGTTTTATTTTTAAATGGTAAAATACCTCCTAATATGATAATTACTAATGCATAATATGGTACCACCCCTGGAAGAGCACTTCTAATTCCTGTTACAATATGATCCAACAGAATTGTTGAAGTTTCTCCTATAGTTACAGGTATAAAAAACATTAAAATTCCGATAGCACTAAAAAATAAAAATTTGAAAAGGTTTTCACTCTTGTTAGACTTATTTCCTTTATTTTCATTTACATTACTCATGAAACTACCTCCTTTTTCCTTTATCTTACCATTAAATATGTAGTTGTAATTTTTATAATCTAAAATTATATAGTTTTGTTATCAAACTGTTATAATTCTATTTCTTAAATGAAACTGTTATATATTTACTCTTCAGATGATATAATAAGAAAAGGAGGTGTACAATGGAAGGGAAAATTTTAATAGTAGATGATGATAAAAGAATTGCAAACTTAATAGATGAATACATGAAAATATATGATTTAGAAACAAAAAAAGCCTACTGCGGCAAGGATGCTTTAGCTTTTTTAGATGAGAGTATCAACCTAATTATTTTAGATATTAATATGGACGATATAGATGGTATCAAACTATGTAAGTTAATTAGAGAAAAGTATACTACTCCAATTATGTTTTTAAGCGCAAATGCTACTCAGTACGATAAAGTTAAGGGTCTAGGAGTAGGAGCCGATGATTATATAACCAAACCCTTTGATCCTATGGAACTAATAGCAAGAGTAAAGGCCTTACTTAGAAGAGCAGAAAGATATTCAAATACTAAATCTTATGATAAAGCTCTAGAGTTTGGGAGTATTAAAATTTATAGGAATGCTTATAAGGTAACAAAAAATGAAGAGGAAGTTAACCTCTCCACTACTGAATTCAAACTTTTACTATATTTAATTGATAATGCCTACACAGCCTTAACCCGTAAACAGATTCTATACAATGTATGGGAAAGCGACATTTATGATGAAAAAACCGTCACCACCTATATAAATAGACTGAGAACAAAGCTTGACCTTGAAGAAAAATACATCAAGTCCGTAAGGAGTGTAGGATATATTTTTGAAGGCAAGGTTAAATAACTACCAAAGCTTTATACCTTCCACTCCTAAAGATTTAAAGCCTAGGAAATTTTTATAGGTTACAGTAATAGATTTAACCTTTGGTTCAGCACCCTTATATAGGTACACATCTATAGAAGATACTGTATGCTTGTTGTATTTAGAAACATCTTCCTTAGGCATCCCTACATATACTATAGGTTCACCAACTTCTATACAAGCTCCACCTACATGAAGGTCGATAGTGATGATATCTGCATCTTTACTTTTAATGTATTTAAGGGCTTTACCGTCAATTTTAATATTCATTTAATCACCTTTTCTTTTATATAATACAGCAGAGAGATTAATATCTCTCTGCTTATATTTTATCATATTAAATTAATTAAGTCTTCTATTAAGCAACCTTGTCTTCTTCTTTACCAAATAGTACGTGGTATGATTGCTTGATAAGAACTATAGCTAGAACAAACAATGCAGCGCCTGCAACTACTAGCACGTAGTTTCCAGTTGCCATATTTGCTTGCATTAGAAATATTAATGCTGTAAGTGTTACTAAGAACATAAATATCATTGGATATACAGCCATTTTGTATTCTTTTCCATGAGTTTTTAGATACATTGCTGTAGCTAAAAGTGCTAATGCTGCAAGTAACTGGTTTGCTGAACCGAATACAGGCCATACTCTTTGCCATCCAGCTAAACCTAGTAGTCCACCAGCTCCTACAGTTACAAAAGTTGCTACATACATATTTGTAAGAGGATTTGTTTGTTTTTCTTTTGTTGCCTCTTCAAAGAATTCCTGGAATACAAATCTACCTATTCTAGCACCAGAGTCAAGACTTGTAAGAGCAAAAGCTGCTATTGCAAGAGCTACGAAAGACTTACCAGCATCGAAAGGTATTCCAAAGGATGTCATGAATGTACCAACGCCTGATGCAAATACGTTGTTTGCTGCTCCTTCTGCAAGTAGAGCTTGAAACTCATCTGCACCTATATATGCTGCTGTGATAATAGCTATAACTGCAAGTACACCTTCTATAAGCATTGATCCATATCCTATAAGTTTGATATCTTTCTCACTGCTAATTTGTTTCGAACTTGTACCTGAACTTATCAAGGAGTGGAATCCTGATATAGCACCGCAGGCTACTGTAACAAATAATATCGGGAACATATATGAAGTTCCTACCTTAAAACTAGTTACTGCCGGTAACTCTAAACCTGGTCTGTAGAGAAATAGCCCAATTACAGCTCCACCCAACATAGCATATAAAAGGAATGAATTTAGGTAATCTCTAGGTTGGAGTAGTATCCATACTGGTGCAGTTGATGCAATGAATATGTAAACTAATATTATAGCATACCAAGTATTAAAAGATGCTACTATTGGAAATTGTAATCCTACCCAAATACTACCGAATAGTAGAGCTACACCAACTATTGTTGCTGGTAGTAGGCCTATATTCATCCTATTTACAGCAATACCAAATACTACTGCTAGAAAAATGAATAATATGGATGTAGTAGCAACTGAAGGTGTAGAAACAAATGTCGCTACAACTATGTTTGAAAAAGCTGCTATTACAAGAACCAGTGTCAACCATGCAAAAACAGAGAATAATTTCTTACCCCTATCACCTATAGTGTTTTCAATTACGTGACCCATAGATTTACCTTCATTTCTAACGGATGAAAATAATGCTCCAAAGTCATGAACTCCACCAAAGAAAATACTTCCAACTATGATCCATAAGAATACTGGAAGCCATCCGAACATTGCCGCTGCTATAGGTCCTACTATAGGTCCTGCCCCTGCTATAGATGCAAAGTGGTGACCTAATAATACAGGTGCTTTTGCAGGTACATAATCTACTCCATCTGACATAGTGTGAGACGGTGTTTCCTTATCTGGATCTATACCCCACTTTTTAGCAAGCCAAGATCCGTAAGTAACATAGGCAATAATAAAAATAACAATTGATGATAAAACAAGTAATAATGCCATTAAAATTCCTCCTTTTAATAAATATATTTTAATAGGTTGCCCTATTATTAACTATTGCGGTAAATAAAATTCCTGATCCTTTTTAGATTCTTTACTGCTAGTAACTTCTTGTTTTGATAATTCTACCAACACAACTCTTACTACAACCCATCCTCTTAAACCAAACAGAAAAGATTTCTGATACTTAAATTTCTTTATATAGTTTTTTATATCTTCATCGACAGCTTCATCAACAGTAATCAAAGCAGTAAATGTTGTGGACATGTGTTCTTCATGGGGTTCAACAGTATTTCCTATAGTTGATTTTAATAATTCTATAAATCCAACTACATCATCTTTAGATAATTTGTGGTAATGTTTTCCATAAACATATTCATCATTTTCAAATGCATATATTACGGCACTTTTAAAACCTATATATTTTTCATTTCTAATATGAGATCTAGCTGCAATATCAAACTTCCATTTCCCAATTCTTTCATTTCGATTGATATCAAAATTATATTTAAGCTTATTTAGCATTATTTCATAATATTTCTCTTTATCCATATAAACACCTACCTATCATACTTTTATCATATTTTACACATTAATTGTTTGATTTTACATTAAATGCATATATTAATACATTAAATGCAACGATTTTGTGACAAGTACATAATAAATAATTTCGTAAATATCTGAGATTATTTTTTAGAGATTCATTGCTTCTCTAAATTCTTTTATATATGACCTACTTACCGGCACTTTTTCATCCATATTTTCTAGAATCAGTAGATAAGTATTGTTAAAATAAAAGTCTATTTCCTTCACCTTATCTAGATTTATAATGTAAGACCTATGGGTTCTGAAAAAATAAGTTTCGCAAAGTTCCTTTTCCATATCTGATATTTTTTTGTTAGATACAAAGCTTTCTTTGTTGAAAAACACTTCTGTTTTTCTTTCCTGAGCTTTCACACATACAATTTCATCTTTTTTTAAAACTATTATCTTTTCTCCATCACTGAGAGTAATTTTGCTATCCTGGTTCTGTGAAATAATACTTTTATTTTTATCTTCTAATTTTTTCAGCAGATTTATAATTCTTTCTTCGGAGTAGGGTTTTAAAAGATAATCAAAAGCTTCTACTTTAAAAGCATCATGGGCATATTCTTTGTAAGCTGTAACAAATACGATTAGGGGCTTTTTCTTGAAATTACACAAAATATTTGCTATAGACATACCATCTAAATTTGGCATGTTAATATCTAAAAAAATAACATCTACTTCCTGTTCTTTTTTGAAAAAATTCAATGCTTCTATTGAATCTTCAAATTCATCTACTATTTCAATATCACTATGGTTTTCAATAAAAAACCTAAGTTCCTGTCTTGAAGGTTGTTCGTCGTCAATTATTAAGCAATTCATATCTTTCACCTGCTTCTATAAATGCTAAGTTCTTATTATGGTTTATAACAAAGGAAATCCGTGTTCCTTTTTCTAATTTTTCAATAGTTAATCCTTCTCCATAAATGTTAAGGAGCCTCCTGTGAACGTTAATAAGTCCTACATGTTTTTCTTTCATTCTATTGTTTCTAATCTTTTCGATTATATCCTGATTAATTCCAACTCCATCGTCTTCAACTGTAACTTTAGTATTTACTGAATCAATGTCTTCAGTAGTGATTTTAATGTTTAATTCTCTTCTTTTTTTGTTTTTTGTTCCGTGTTTTACAGAATTTTCAATAAGAGGCTGTATTATTAGCATAGGCATTAGAATATCTTGGTTTCCTTTAATATCGTATTCTATATCTATTTTGCTTCCAAATCTAGCCTGCTCTAAATTGAAGTAGGATTTAACGTGGCCTATTTCTTCTTTTAAAGTAATTAAATTAAAGGAACTTTCTAAGTTGTATCTGAAAAAATCACTTAAACTTATTATAAGATCTCTCGCTTTATCCGAGTCTGTTCTTACAAAGGACACTATTGTATTTAAGGCATTAAATAAAAAATGAGGATTAATTTGAGACTGTAAAGCTCTGATTTCAGATCTTGATGCAGTTCTTTTAAGTTGTTCAATTTTAACTAACTCCAGCTGGGTTGATATCAATTTTGACAATCTTTGTAAAAGAACTGTCTCAGTATAAGTTAATTTTTCCTTCTTCTTATATCCTAGAATTATAAGTCCAATGATTTCATTTTTTTCCATTAGGGGTGCGGATACTAAAGTTTTACAGCATACATCAGGTAAATAGTCAAAATAATATATCTCATCATTTACTATATTATTGAATTTCTCTCTAATAAGCATCTCTAGGTTTTTTTCTTCTTCCTTCTTAAAACTTCCCGTAGTTGATATTATATTACTTCTATCCGTTAGTATAACTTCATCAGACTTAACGTACTGCCTAATAATTTCGCATATTTCTTCAAAGGATTTTTCCGTTGGGTTTAAAAAGTAAGGCAGAGTTTTATCTGCTATTCCTAATGCAAGTTCAGCCTGCTTTGCAGCATTTATCTCCCTTTCTTCATACATATTTTGAATGATTTTTAAAATAATTACAATTCCTAAAGTATTAATTATCTGCATTGGAAATATTATAGTTTTTACTATATCTAATGCTAAATCAAATGGTTTTGACATTATAAGCACTAATAACATGTTGAAAGACACTATAAGTATCCCCGCCATACATCCGTACTTCCACCTGTTTTCCGGCTCGGATATTTTGTAGAGATATCCTGCTACAATACCCCCTATAATGGTTGCAATACCACAGGGTAAAGATGTTACTCCTGTAGGATCTAGTATAATTCTGTGAATCCCAGCTATTAAGCCTGAGAAAATCCCTACATGAAAACCTCCCAGCAAACCTCCTATTATGACCGCAGCTTCTCTAGTATTAGCCAATGCTCCCATATAATCAACAGCTGTATAGGTAGCCAGAATACCTAATCCTCCAAATATTAAGGATAATATGATTTTTTCTTTTAACTTGATTTTTTGCTTTAAAAGCATTTGCTTGAATACTTCCTGGTTGGACAAAAGTATAATAATTATAAGAACTATACCAAAATCTCCAAGAAGTTCAGTCAAAAGCGTAAATACATTACTCCCGATCATCTATTAACGTCGCCTTTCCTCCAACTTTTATTATGTATTTATTCATTAAGTGTATGGCTTTTGTATATATCATACTAGTTTCACCCATTGATTCTCCCTGAATGATATCACATTCGTCGGTTATTCCTTCTTTAGATAAAAGATATATTAAAGCTCCATTTGATGTTCCAGTAGCACATTCTTCATTTATACCAACTTGTGGAGCAAAGTTCCTCGTATAAACTTTTCCATCTTCTATGGTATATAAGTGATAGCCTACGGACTGGTTAAGTAAGGATACATGAGTAATTTTTTCAAAATCCGGTTTTATGCTATTCAGTATCTTTCTTGATTTTATAGGTATAAGTATATCTTTAAGTCCCGTAGATATTATTCGAGGATTAATTTTATAATTTTTCAATCTTAAATCCTCTGGACAAACATTCAGTGATTCTCCAATGCTTTCAAAGTCTAACACTTCACCAAATTCTTCCGGTTGACCCTGCTGCATACATACAGACTCTACAACTTTATTTTCATAACTTACTTCTACATTTAGGTTTCCTGCCTTTGTTGTTTGAAGTCCTGTCCACTTTCCTTCAAAAGGCTTTATAATATTTTTAAGACCTAAATAATAAAAGGATGCTATAGTTGCATGACCGCATAAATCTACTTCACATTTTGGTGTGAAGAATCTGAGAGAAAATTTATCTTCGCTAATTTTTTTTACAAAAGCAGTTTCACTAAATCCTAGCTCTGCAGCTTTTTCCTGCATCTGTTCATCGGTAAGCCTGTCTTCAACAAGTACAACTCCTGCTGAATTTCCTCCTTTACCTTCATAGGTAAATGCTTTTAAATGGGCGTGGTTCATAGAAAAGATCTCCTTTATAGGTATTTTCATACGCCTTAATTATATCATAGATAAATTTACTTGTAATGGAAAAAATATTCTTCTGTATTTTCAAATAATGCTTTATTTTTAAAAATTTATTTATTAATTCTAAATATATGGGTATATAAAAAGTATAGTATTTAGAGTATTTTAAGGGTTATTTATAAAAAAATTAAAAATAAATAAAAAAATTCAAAAAAAACCCTTGACTACAATACCCCCGTCGGGTATAATATACTTAAGTTAAGAAATTCAAGGAGGTAACAAATGAGCAACGTAGTTATATATACTAGCAGCACTTGTCCATACTGTACAATGACTAAGGAATATTTAGATAAGAAGGGTGTTTCTTATGAAGAGAAAAATATCTCTACAGATATGTCGGCAAGACAAGAGCTAATGGATATGGGACATATGGGTGTTCCTGTAACATTAATAGACGGTACAGAAGTTGTTGGTTTTGATACTGACAAAATTGATTCACTAATTTAAGTTATTTACTATATTAACCATATAGTTAAATATAAATAACCCTAAAATTCATGATTAACCTCTTAATATTAAAATTTTGATTAACCTCTAAAATTTTTAATAACTCCTATATCCCGATCGGAAGATCGGGATATTTTTATTTCTCCATGAAATTTATCAATGATTTAAGCTGCTTGCTAAAAACTTTTTCTATGATGCCCATAGTTCTGCCAATAAGTAGAGCGGCTAGTAAAGTTCCTTCCCTAACTCCGTCTAGTTCACCTAAAAATGCGAAGGAAAGCACTGTGGATAGCACTACTAATAAAGTATCCATAATGTATTTTATTTTGTAAAACTCTTTATCAATAATTTTTTGAAGGGCAATAACAAATCCTTCTGCCGGCATAGGTATTATATCGGCTCTCAAATATAAAACTAGTCCTAGGGCAAGGGATGCAATGCTAAGGATAAGCAGTGCAAGTTGAAGAACATAATTATCCGGTGGTTGAAAGGAAAGTATAAACTTTGTGAAAGTTACAAAATATCCAAATAAGGTTAAAAATCCTACCTGTATTACATAAAAGAGTTTGAAGTCCTTCCTCAGTATTAAAAACTGTCCTAGTACAAATATGGAAAAATATACTATTATCAAATGGCCTTGATCTATTCCAGTAATAACGCTCACTACGTAGGGTACTGAGTTTAAAGGGGAAATCCCCAGTTGAGATTTTATTGATAGAGTTACTCCTGTTGCCATAAAAAATAACCCTATTATATAAATAAATACTTTTTTTGCTATTTTCATTTTTTCTCCTTTTTTTGATAGTAGTACTATTATATATGGGTGGGATTAAGTTTTCAATAGAAAACGATAGTTAAGCAATAGATTATCAATAGTTGAACAATGGTTTAACAATAGTTTAGTAATGTAGTCTTAATTAATCTAAATGCTTACTGTTAGTTAATATCGTTTTAGAACGTGGTTATATAGAGTTATTAAATGAAGGCGCCTTAGGAAGGATTTATAAGAAGTACAGAATAAGCGAAAAAGCTTTTTACGAGATACTGTTTTGTTAGCAAAACGAATTTATCGAGTAGCTTTTAGCGTTTCTAGTTACTTCTAAATCCTGAGTACTGGCAACTGAATTAATAACATAATATAATCATGTGCCTAACTAGGAAAGCAAAAACCGACTCTTTCGAGTCGGTCGTGTGTAATGATATATATTTAAATTTATACAAGGTTTCTATCAACAATCTGCTTTACTATGAAAGACGCAACGTGATTTGCATAAGTTCCCGGTCCAAACCCTGCATCGTATCCTAGTTCCTGAGCTAGTTCGTGACCTAGTCTAGGTCCACCACAAACAAGAACGATTTTATCTCTTATTCCTTCTGCTTCGAGAAGTTCCACTAATTCTGTAAGGTTAGGTATGTGAACGTCTTTTTGAGTAACTACCTGAGATACCAGTATGGCATCAGCATTTGTTTCAACAGCTTTTGCTACTAGTTCTTCATTTAGTACCTGACTTCCTAAATTTATAGCTTCTATACCCTTATATCTTTCTAAACCATAGTGTCCATCGAAGCCTTTCATATTCATAATGGCATCTATCCCAACAGTATGAGCATCAGAACCAGTACAGGCTCCTAAAATAACTATATCTCTTTTAATATTCTCCTTTATATAGTCTTCGACTCCGTATTTATCCATAAATTCCATTTCTACCTTTGGAACTTCTATGGCATCGTAATTTACAGTATGGGTACAGCTTCCGTACATCACAAAGAATGTGTATCCTAATCCTAGGTCTTTTGAATGAACAACACTAGGCTCTTCCATTCCCATTTTTTTTGCAAGCTGTTTTGCCGCTTCGTTAGCTTCATCTCCGTAAGGTACTGGAAGAGAAAAACTAAGTTGTACTTTACCATCGTTTAAGGTGTCTCCGTAAGGTTTAACTTTAGTAAGATCTACTCTTTTATCAACCATTATTTTTCACCTCCAAGCATCATTTCGATAAATGGATTGTAGTATGCAGCATCTTTTTCAAATACGCCTTCCAATCCCTTACCTCCGGTAAAAGTTCTTTTTACTCCACCGAATTTACCCTGCTCTATAGTTTTGAAAATACCTTCTCTTTCTATATCTTTAAGCATTTTTTCAGCTTCATCTAATACCTGCTGAGCTCTTTTTTGAATCATACCGTCTTTTTTAAATTCAATTTCATCTCCAATATTTTTCGCATTATTAAAAATGTACTGGGCATTTTCAATAGATAACATCCTATCTTGGAGGTGAGGTGTGTGGATTGCTTCTGTAGGCATACCCAATAACTGTATAGCCTGGTTTGTCCAAATTGAAACCAAATTAAACATTGCATCCTGTACATGTCCTTTGAAGATATCTCCCGTCATGAATTTTGTTGGAGGCATGTACTTAAGTGGAGCATTAGGGAAAATTTCCCTTGCCATTTGAGCTTGAGCTAGTTCCAACAAAAATCCATTTTCAAGTTTAGGATTCATTTCGAAAGCATGTCCAAGTCCCATCTGCTCTTCTTTTAATCCTGCTAAAAGAGCGAATTGTTCATTTATAAATTGGGAAGCTAGTACAGTATGGGCCTCTTCTACAGCATCCGCTGTAGTTAGGTAATTATCTTCTCCAGTGTTGATTATAATTCCAGCATATCCGTTAATTAGTCTTGAGAAGAACTGGTCTACTAGAGTTCTCTGCATATTTATATCTCTGAATAGTATTCCGTAAAGAGCATCGTTAAGCATTACATCCAATCTTTCTAATGCACCCATGGCTGCTATTTCAGGCATACACAATCCAGAACAGTAGTTACAAAGTCTTATGTATTTTCCTACTTCTTCCCCTACTTCATCAAGAGCTTTTCTCATAAGTCTGAAGTTTTCCTGGGTAGCATAGGTCCCTCCAAAGCCCTCACTGGTTGCACCATATGGTACGTAGTCAAGAAGACTTTGAGCTGTAGTTCTTATTACCGCTACTATATCTGCCCCCTGATGAGCTGCTGCTTTAGCCTGTTCTATATCTTCGTAAATATTTCCAGTTGCAACAATTACGTATAGGTATGGTTTACTACCTTCACCTAAGTTTTCTAAATAATCATCTCTTTTTTCTCTATTTGCTTTAATTTTATCTACAGCTTCTTTAGCGATTCCATTTACTGCTTGTTTTATGTCGTAGATGTCGGCAATAGGAACTTTTGTAATGTCTAGTTCACCTTTGTTTATCTCTTCTGCTATTTCCTGGGGAGTAAGTTTTTTTTGAACCATTGCATTCCCAACCCAAAAGGCTGCTCCCTGCTGCAATCCACCTCCGTCTTTTATATTGTTTACTAATACGTTAGGTAGGGGTTCATCAATTTCATTTACTCCATCTACTCCTAAAAGTCTAACAACTGTTCTTTCAACAGAAACGGTGGTATGCTTTTCAATGAATTTTTGAGTTTCTTCAGCTATTTTTCTTGCTGAATTTCTTGAATTTTCTATTTTTTGTGGGTCTAAGTTTAGTTTACTCTTCAATTATTCCACTCCTTTCCTTTAATTGCTTTCGTCTATAATTTCTTTTGCCTTATTTATTATACTTTCCTGAAGTCCCATAAGCTGTGCAATTCTTATTGCATCTTTAGGTACTTCATCACCTTCCACTTTTTTTAGGGTGTAGTCCATATATTTAGCTATAATTTCCTGTCCTTTTTTTGGATTTAGTTTAAGCTCATTTTTAAGCTGGTTCTCATCTATATGAGATAAGCCGGAAACTTGAAGCTTCAATATATCTTCACCTTCTGCCGCCTTATCAAAGTGGGTTGTAATAATTGATATAGAATCCTTTTCATTTAAGTATTCTATTATTGTTTTAGTTATAGCATATCCTTCTTTAGGGTTTGTTCCCCCTGCTAGTTCATCAATTAGAATCAAGCCTTTTCCATCATCTTTTTCCAGTACTTCAGTCAAACTTGATATTTCTGCACCAAAGGTACTCAATCCTCTTTCGACAGATTGTTCATCTCCCGTTGAAATGTAAATAAAGTTTCTAAGACCTGCTTCTAATCTTTCGCAAGGTACGTACAGCCCGTAGGATAAAGCTGCCATAACTTGACCAATCATCTTGAGAGTTACAGTTTTCCCTCCCATATTTGCTCCTGTTATACATGTGGTTCCTGGAGCTAAGTCGATGGTTATCGGTGTATATTCATTTCCTCTTTCATTTAGAAATTTTTCAGTCTTTAAATGTCTACCATTTTTAATTTTCAAGTAATTTTCTTTTACCACTACAGGTTTGGTAGATTCTGTTTGTTTAGCTTCTTCTGATTTTGCCAGAACCAGATCTATATTTCCTATTGTATCTATGTTCCACTTAAAGCTCTCATAGCCTTCTGAAACTAGTTTTGATAAGTTTTTTCTTATTCTTTTTTCTTCTTTATCTTCTAAGGTTTTAAGTTCATCGTATTTGTTTTCTAGGTTAAGTATTTTTTCCGTTTTTCTTAAAGCATATATGTGATTGAGATAGTTTTCTGAAGAAAATGTGAGATAGTCTCCGGTTTCTATTTTTTCTATTAAATCCTTCTCCGCCTTACTTACTACAACCTCATCTTTTAAATTAAGATCTATACCGTATTCTTTTTTTATATGGTCTTTGATGACTTCCTTTTCTTCCTTCATTTCTCTTTTGAGCTTACGTTTCCTGTTTCTTAGATTAATAAGCTTTTTCGAGTATTCATCGTAAATATAAAAGGTATTTAACCTGTCTTCTTTTGGGTCTAGAGATTTTTCCAATTCCGGAAGTCTTTTTAATTGGATATCCTCTAGATTAAATTTAATCTTCTCAGGCTCTAAATCTGCTTTTATTGTTTCTATAAGTTTGTTTACCTGGATCAAAAAATATTTAATCTCAAAAAGCTCAACTGTCAAAAGTACATATCCTTTTTTCGCCTTTTCGATAGATTCTCCAATTTCTTTAAAATGTACAAGGACGTTTTTCATTTCATCTCTTTTTTTATGCCTTAAGAAAAATTCTACCTTGTTAAGTTCTTCTTGAAGGAGTTCTTCTTCCCCAGGAAGAAAAGTTCTTATTTTTTTCTTCTTTTTTATCCCGTAGGGAGAGTAAGGTTCTATCATATTTAATATGTATTGAAAGTCTAAATTTTTTATAGTGTTTTTACTCATTATCATAATTTTCTCCCCCCATTTCCACATCAAATACTCTAACTTTTGTATTTCTCTTGATTCCTTTTATCATATCTTCACTTCTAAGTACATACCCGTAGGGCGATACTGGATTTACAGTTACAGCTGCTATTTTAATTTTTTTAAGAACCTTTATCTTCATACCCTGTCTTTTCAAATTATTCCACGTATAGGGGTCTGTAAATATCTTTGTACCGTCTCTTAATATGATGGTGTATTCTATACCGTCTTTATCCACCAAATTTTTTAGAAGGGTACTGGTAAGTGCTCCATCTATAAAAACGTACTTGGTATCCTTATTTACAGCATTTTTAATTTTTGAACCGTTACCCAGTCCAGTCTTTACTTCAAGTTCTTCAAATTCATAATTTTTATTAATTACAGCCGTGGTACTTACTTTTTCTAAAAGTTTTCTCAATCTATCGTCTTCTACTTCCGGGAGGGTGTAGCATTCGATAATATGGGAAGTTTTTTCTATTACTTTTTTTAAATCTCTACTAAGAACAGCTCCTGCAGCTATTATACATCCGTCGGTTATTAAAGGAGAAGATACAGTTTTCCTATCTACTGCACCGTCTATAAAGACATTGTCTATATCATATTTCCAAAGTATCTTGATAATTTTTTGCATATCGGTGGAATTTATAGGTCCTGCTATTTGAACCTCTCCTTCCTGAACTACCCTGCAAATCATGATTCTTCCCATCGGCGTTATGATATCTGTATCTTCTAACATTTCCAGTCCTGCATCTGTTAAATAGAGGGTCTTTCTCCCTGTAGCTATTATCATGCCTTCTTCTACATAGATTGTAGGTTTTTCAGTTTCCGTTACTAGATCTGTTTTTTCTCCATCTCTTCCAGTAGAAGTAATTCCCAGTTTTAAATTTATTTTTTTAGCTTCATGAATGAGATAATTCAGGGTCTCGGTTTTCCCTGAATTTTTTGCTAGTCCTATTATAGAAAGGGTTTTGTAATTTTCTTTAATATCCTGAATTAATCTCATATCTATGTCCTTTATTTGTTTTCTTTTTCTTTTCTTTTTCTTGCTCTTTCTTTTCTTGCTAGATGACTAGGTTCTAATGTAAGTTTATCTCCAGCAAGTAGTGATGCTACTCCTGATAAGTGGCTTTCTTTCTTACCTTGACATACATCGCAGTTGCATTCTATTTCAGGTAGATGAGGTTCTGTATATGTTGTAATAACTCCTTCGTAGTTTCTAAGAACTAATTTATCAGAACTTCTAGATAATACGTAGTTTGGCATTACAGGAATCTTTCCTCCTCCGCCAGGTGCATCTACAATAAATGTTGGTACTGCATATCCTGAGGTATGCCCTCTTAATCCTTCGATTATTTCAATACCTTTAGCTACTGGAGTTCTGAAGTGTTCTATACCTAATGAAAGGTCGCACTGATAGATGTAGTAAGGTCTTACTCTAATTTTAACTAATTTCTGAACTAAATCCTTCATTACGTGTACACAGTCGTTTACTCCTCTTAATAGTACAGACTGGTTTCCTAAAGGAATTCCAGCGTCAGCTAATTTTGCAATTGCTTCTGTACTCTCTGGAGTTATTTCTTTTGGATGATTAAAGTGTGTGTTTAACCAAATCGGATGATATTTCTTAAGCATGTTCACTAGATCATCAGTTATTCTCTGTGGACAAACTACCGGTGTTCTTGATCCAATTCTTATAATCTCTACATGGGGTATTTCTCTAAGTTTCTTAATAATGTATTCTAGTTTCTCATCGGATATTAAAAGAGCATCCCCTCCTGAAAGAAGTACGTCTCTTACTTCCGGTGTGTTTCTAATATATTCTATCTGCTTATCAATTTTGTCAGTAGATACTGCCTTATCCTGCTGTCCTGCAAATCTTCTTCTAGTACAGTGTCTACAGTACATTGAGCACTGGTCAGTTACTAAGAAAAGCACTCTGTCTGGATATCTATGGGTCAATCCTTCCACTGGTGAATCTTCATCTTCACTTAGTGGGTCTGTCATGTCTGCTTCTCCTATATGAGTTTCTGCTATTGTTGGTACTGCCTGCATTCTAACGGGACATTTGTGATCTTTTTTATCCATCTGGGCTGCGTAGTATGGTGTGATTCCCATTCTAAATTTATCCAATACCTTACTTATGTCTTCTTCTTCTTGTGGTGTTACGTCTATAATTTCCTTAAGTTGTTCTACAGTATTTATTCTGTTTCTTACCTGCCATTTCCAGTCATTCCATTCTTCTGCCTTTACATCTTTCCATAAAGGTATTTCATTGTAGTACGCCATTTTATCTCCTCTTTCCATGTAATTTTTATGTTTTTAATTTTTGTTTTTTTAAATACCAGTATGGGGATAAACCCCATATCTGGTTTATTTCTGAATAATTTGACTACTTATTATGCATATATTTCTTGATATAGCTTTCTAAGTCCTTCACTTTCTCTCATAATTTGAAGAGAAATTTCTGCATGGTCTTTTGTATATCCATTTCCTATTATCATATTTACGTCTTTTCCAACACCTTCTGCTCCTAATGCTGCCTTAGTGAAGGAAGTAGCCATTGAAAAGTAGTAAACTGTTCCATCGTCTTTACATGATAGTATACTTGACATTTCACAGTTAGGTCTACTTACACAATTGATTACAAGGTCGCATAATTCTCCATTTGTAAGTTCACTAACCTTTTCGTATACTCCTACTGCATCAGTAGCTTCTCCAACTATGTATTCATCTGCAAGGTTTAATTTTTTAACCTTTTCTAATGAACTCTCTCTATGAGCCATACATATAACTTTTCCAGTAATTCCAGCTCTCTTCTTTGCTTCATATAGGCATAGCATTCCTGATTTGCCTGCTCCACCTACTACAAGCACTGTATCTCCAGGTTTTACTAGTTTAGCTGTTTGTGCCGGAGCTCCTGCTACGTCTAATACTGATAATGCTAAGTTTTCTGGTAAGTCTGTAGGAATCTTTGCATATATTCCACTTTCAAATAATATAGCCTGTCCTTTTATATCTACCTGGTCTATATCTTTTCTCATTCCAATAATTTCGTCAATTCTTAGTGGTGTTAATGATAATGAAACTAAGGTAGCTATTTTATCTCCAACTTTAAGGTCTCTATCTTTTAATGCCGGTCCTATTTCTTTTACTGTACCTATAAGCATTCCTCCTGAACCTGTAACAGGATTTTGATGCTTTCCTCTTTCTGCTACTATACCCTTCATGATTTCTTTGATTTTTTCTTCATTACCTTCAGCCTGGTCTTTTATCTGTGTAAAACTTGCTGAGTCAACATTTAGTGTCTGTACGTCTATTAATATCTCATTGTCGTAAATTTCCATTGTGTTATCAACTTTTAATGCTGGTTGTGGTAGTACTCCTTTTGGCTCTAATACTCTGTGAGTTCCATATGGGTTTCCTTTTTTCATAATTAATACCTCCTAATATTTTTGACAAAACTTTTCTATATAAATATATTGCAAGTATTATGCCACAAATTTTTGTTTTATAATCCTTGCAATATCAATGGTTGTATTTTGTTAGTATATTTAAATCATACTACATTGCCGAATTTTTATCAAGTAGGTCGCCAGATATTCGGCGATGTTGGTTTGTGGATAATTCTATGCTTAGCTACAACACTAATAAAAACTAGATATAATTATTCATCAGACGCTACATATTTTGGAAAATATTAAGAAACGCTCAAAGATAATTCGCAAACTCGCTTCGCTCAAACAATGCTCATAAAACATCTTTTACGCTTTTTCTATATTTTCATCAAAATATTCCGAAGTCTTCTTCATTAATTATATCTAGTTTTCATTTTTAACAATTTTCTCAAATCGCCGAATGCTGACGAAATAATAATCTGTTTTTCTACTCAACCTTCAGCAACTTCGCATTAACAGCAACTATAACAGTACTTAAGGACATTAATAATGCCCCAACTGCAGGAGAAATTAATATGCCGAAACTGTATAGAACACCCGCTGCTAATGGTATCGCTACAATATTATATCCTGAAGCCCATATTAGATTTTGAACCATTTTTTTGTAGGTTGCTTCTCCAAACTTAATCAGTGAAACAACATCTTCCGGATTACTGTTGACTAAAATTATATCCGCTGTTTCAGCTGCCACGTCTGTACCGGAACCGATTGCTATGCCGACATCAGCTTGGGCTAGCGCCGGTGCATCATTTACTCCATCTCCAGTCATAGCTACAAATTTACTATCCTTTTGCAGTTCTTTTATTTTATCCTGCTTTTCATCAGGAAGAACTTCAGCGAAGTATCCGTCTAATCCCAGTTTTTCAGATACTTCTTTAGCTGTTTTTTCGTTATCTCCTGTAAGCATCCAGCATTTTATTCCATCGTCTTTTAATTTTTTTACAGCATCATAAGATTCTTCTCTTATCTGATCGGAAAGTCCAATCACTCCAATAACTTCACTTTCTATTATTAAAAATACATCGGTTGAAATAGAATTTTCCGGTATATCTTCGGGTTTTTCTATATTGTTTTCTTTTAAATATCCGGGACTTACAACTAATGCTTCTTTATCATTGATCTTCCCTTTTATTCCTTTACCCTTAATTGCTTGAAAATCATTTACTTCAAATAAATCCAATTCTTTTTCTTCTGCCTTATTTATGATACCTTTAGCAATAGGGTGTTCAGAACCTTTTTCTAAAGAAGCTGCATATTTAAGGACTTCATCTTCTGAATAATTGCTGTCTATATTCTTTATGAAATCTACTCCAAATTCTCCTAAGGTAAGGGTACCAGTTTTATCAAAAACAATTGTATCTATTTTCCTAGAATTTTCAAAAGCAGTTCTATTTCTAATCAGCAGTCCATTCTGAGCAGATAGTGTAGTTGAATATGCTACTACTAAGGGTGCGGCCAAACCTAATGCGTGTGGGCATGTTATAACCATAACTGCAGCCATTCTTGCAATAGCAAAGGTAAAGTCTTTTCCTAATATTAACCAGGTGGCTAAGGTTGCAAAACCTACAGTTAAGGCTATTACCGTAAGCCAAAAGGCCGCCTTATCTACTATTGCTTGTGTTTTAGATTTGGATTCCTGTGCTTCTTCAACTAAGGTTATAACCTTTGAAAGATATGAATCATCCCCAGTATCTTTAACTTCAACTTCTAAGGAGCCTTCTCCATTTATTGAGCCTCCTATAAGCTTATCCCCTTCTTTTTTCTCTACTGGTTTTGATTCTCCCGTTAGCATAGATTCATTAACAGCACTACTTCCCTTTACTATTAATCCATCCGCCGGTAGCTTTTCTCCAGGTTTTATCAGGATTTTGTCCCCAGTATTAAGTTCATCCACTGAAACATCTACAATCTCATCTTCACCTTTTATTAGGTGAGCTTCATCTGGAATTAACTCTGCTAATTTATCTAGTGCATTTGAAGCACTTACTACAGACCTCATTTCAATCCAGTGACCTAAAAGCATAATATCTATAAGGGTAGCAAGTTCCCAGAAAAAGTCGCTTCCCTCTAAGCCTAAGACTGTAGCTCCGCTGTATAAAAAAGCAACGGTAATTGCCATTGCTATCAAGGTCATCATTCCTGGATTTTTTTCTTTCATTTCATCAATAAATCCAGTTAGAAAAGGCCACCCACCGTAAAAATATATGAAAGTAGATAAGCCTAAAAGGACATAAGAACTTCCTGTAAATTTTATAGTAAAGTTAAACCAATCCTGTATCATAGGTGACAGTAAAAGTACTGGAACTGTAACTATTATAGAAATGAAAAATCTCTTCTTGAAATCTTCTATCATCATTTCATGGTGACTTTTACCATCATGGTCTTTATTATCCTTATTATGATTTTCATGATTCTTATTATTATTTTCCAAAATATAACCTCCTTATTACTCACTTATTTCTTATTTACCCGGATTTTTTATAAATTATTCTGAATTTTCAATATTTAAAAACATTTTAAAGTCTACTCTTTCAAAGCCTTATTTTGATTATATTTTGTCAAATCGGGTATAATTATTATGTAATGTGTTTTAACATAAATTCTAAACTAGGCTAAACCGAATTGTATAACAATTAGTAATAATATTTAAAGTAAGGAAGGGAAAATTATGAAAACCAAAAAAAGTCTAATGAAATTTTTATTAGTAATCATGATCTTATCATTACTTATATTTGCTGTTTCATGCAGTTCAGAACCTGAAACTCCAGAAGACAATCCTGAAGAAGCAGTAGAACCATCTGAGGATGATGTTGATGATGGTGAAAGTAATGATGATTCTGAAGATGAATCGGAGGAAGAAATTGAAGAGCCTGAAGAACAGGAAGCAGAAGATGATAAAGATGCAGAATCGCTTTTAGCAAGTACAGAAGAACCGGATTCATATTATTACGAACAAACCATAACAAACGAAAGTTACGGAACTACTGTTCAGAAATACTGGTTTAAAGGAGATAATATGAAAATAGAAGGAGAACAGGAAGGACAGTCTTATATAGTAATATGGACGGAAGATTTTATGGCTAACTTAGACCCGGAAACAATGACAGCTTTTAAAACAAACTTTGGTGAAGATACGGAAGATATGGAAGGCATGGAAGGTTTTGGAGATAACTTTGATTTCGATGATGATTTTGGTGATGAAGTCGAAGAAGATGAAAGTATAACCTATATAGGAGAAGACACTATTAATGGAGAACCATGCTACGTATTTGAATCGGTTTTCCAAGAAAATAAAAATAAAGTGTGGGTTCACAAGGATTACGGTATAACAATGAAAGCTGAGGTTACGGGAGAAACAGCCGACATGAATGCTGTTATGGAAATTAAGAATCTTGAAATTGGCGGAGTATCAGATTCTGAATTTGAAATTCCTGAAGATTATGAAGTAATGGAATACTAAAGCAATTCAATAAACATATATATTAAAGAGCTACTCAATTGGTAGCTCTTTTTTTCCTGCAACATTTAATTTCTTATATATGTTTCTAAGGTGGGTTTTTAGTGTATTGTCTGTTATATAAAGTTCTTCGGCTATTTCGTGGTTTTTCTTACCCTTTATAAGGAGATTATATATTTCTATCTCCCTTTCCGTTAAAGTATTTACCTTTTTCTCAAATTTATTTTCCTCTTTAATCTTTACTACTTCTCTGTCTATAGTGTCAAAAAGGTTAGGTATAATTAAAATTGTAACAAAAACCGTAGTGAAAGATACGGCTATAGTGTAAAGACCACCATCAGGAGAACTGGAGAAAATAATTCCTAAAATTCTCCCCAAAAAAACTGATGTTAAGAGAGAAATTAAGGCGAAAGAAGTAATCTTATAGGGCCTGCCGTAAAGGTGTCCGACATGTCCTATTACCGTCCAGATAAAAAGATCCCCTATACCAAGTCCCCATTGAAGCATAGTTTCATTTACATAAAAGCCAAGTTCGTTAATTCCTAATACCATAAGGGCAACATTAGACATTCCCAGCAAAAAAATTGCTATATAAAAAGATGATAGGTGGGATAACTTGTCGGAAAATACTACAAGAATAATAATAGCCATAATATATGGAATTCTTTTATAAAAAATTATATGTTCTTCGATCTCCATAAATAGGGGTTCTATTAATTTGCTGCTTAATCCGTCGTTGACATTAATTAAAAATAGTATAGCCGCTATTAATATGATTAGTTTTTTTATGTTTTTACTTGTATCAAAAGCATAATCGTAAGATTTTTCAAAGGTTAAAAAATTTGATGCTAAAAGGGAAAGAGATAAAACTACCAGCAGAGAATTCATAGCATAGGTTTCAAATCCAAGCTTTACCATAATATTTATTAAATAAAGTACTAAATTTCCTAATACAATAGTAAATCCCATAACCTTTATTTTATCTTTATAGCTTGCAGAGATTGTAAAGAAATAACTCCAACCAATAACAAAAAGTACAGATGCTATTCCCATAAAGGTAAAAATAATATACCAGTAAGTCACACCAAAAAACAAAAGCAAGTTACCAGCAAAACATACTACAAGGGAATAAATAGTTAATCTTTTAGGATATGTTTCTCTTGATTTTATAACACCAAAAAAGACAAGAAAAACTATAGGTACACCGATATAGGCAAGCGGATAATATTCTCCACTAAAATTGTACCAGTAGGATATGTATTCATAAATTGGTCCGTTGTATGGAAAGCTTAACATCCATCCTAAAAAGAATCCGTAGGACAAGATTATGAAGATGTAATTTTTATTATAATCATTAAATATCTTTGATTTAACTAGCATATTTTCATTTTAACACAAAAAAACCACAATATCACCCCTAATATCACCCTTATTTTTATGAAATTTAGTAGTATAATTAAAATAGGAAAAATTATTTCCATATTTAAATTTGTAAGGCATAAAATTAAAAATAGGGTTTAGGGAGAAAAACACCTGGAGATTATCTCCAGGTGTTTTTCTTTTTTGTTAATCTATTACATAATTTACAAGCAACTTAATGGTATTTTCCAGTCCTTGATAGTGGGTTCTCTCCATCCCGTGGGAAGCATGGACTCCCGGTCCTATCAATGCACATTTTATATTGTTTCCTGCTCTTAAAGCTGCAGAAGCATCCGAGCCGTAATAAGGATAAATATCAACTGCATGGTTAAGTTTATTTTCTTCAGCTATCTTAATAAGTTTATTAGTCATATCATAATCATAAGGTCCTGATGAATCTTTTACACATATGGATACGTCATTTTCAGTACAGGTTAGATCATCTCCTATGCATCCCATATCAACAGCAAGTAGTTCATCGATTTCTTGAGGAATATAGGAAGCACCGTGACCAACTTCTTCAAAGGTAGATATGAAGAGTATTAAATTGTTCTTAGGTTTTATATTTTCGGTACTTAAAATATGAAGCAGGCTCAACAAACAGGTTGTTCCACCTTTATCATCTATGTGTCTTGATTTAATAAAGCCTTTTTCTGTTAAGGTTGTTTTAGGGTCTATTGATATAAAATCTCCCGCTTTTATACCAAGTTTTTCTACATCTTCCTTATTTTTCACATTTTCATCCAGGCGAATTTCTAAATTTTCTTCATTTCTTTCTTTGTCCTTAGCGTCCTTATATACGTGTACAGCCGGTGATGTAGAAAGGATAGTACCGGTATAATCTTCGCCTTTTCTAGTATGTATAGTACAGTATTCTCCATCTAGAGTCGGCATTAGATTACCACCTATAGATGTAAATCTAATCATCCCAGTAGATTTTATAGACCTTACCATACCGCCTAAAGTATCAAGATGAGCAGCTAGGCCTACTGTGTAGTTTTTGTTTTCTCCTTCAACCTTTATATATCCTGCACCCTTTTTCGTGTATTCCAGTTTATATCCCAGTTCTTTAACTAGTTTTTCGATTTTTTTCATAATATTGTGACAGTATCCACTTGGACTTGGAGTTTTTAGTAAATCTTCCAAAGTATTTAGTATAAATTTTTTGTCTAAATTATATTCCATTTTTACCTCCTGTAATTTAATTTTTGGTATATTCTTATTATACAACATATCTTTAAAAAAATAATAAAAGCCGGAAAACTTTTACAACTTAAATATAAAAAATAAAATACCCAGTCTATCATATTTAATTAAAGTAAATTAAAAAAAACAATTTTAAAAATGTTATTTAACTACAGTATTGATATTCTTTTCTTAAAGATATATAATATAGGTGTGCAGATGAAATGCACAATTTGCATGGTATCTCAATGGTATGTCCAAACAGCAGACCTTGAGGATTTCACAAAACATAATAATAAGTCACAGTTAAAAATAGTGTAGGTTACCTACACTATTTTTTATTATGTTTATGGTTGAATATCAAATTTTTTTATCCTGTATTGAAGGGTTTGTCTGGGGATTTCAAGTAATTCAGCTGCACGGGTTACATTTCCGTCAGTCTTATTGAGGGCTGTAAAAATTAATTCTTTTTCTTTTCTTTCCAAAGCTTTGTTCAAAGGTTCTATTTTGCTACTTCCATTCGTTATAGGATTATCTTCTATAAAATGATAGGGCAAATGTTCTTCTCTAATTATGTCGATATCGTATATACTGCTTATACCCTCTATAACATGCTCAAGTTCCCTCACATTTCCAGGCCAATCATATTTCATGAAAATATTCATAACCGTATCTGAAACTTCCTTGATGAACTTTTTGTTCTTTTTATTATACTTTTCGATAAAATAATCTAATAGTATAGGAAGGTCATCTTTTCTATCTTTTAAATCAGGAACTATCATAGATATAACATTTAATCTATAAAACAAATCTCTTCTAAGTTGTTTTTTCTCCAGTACTTCTTTAAGGTTTGAGTTGTAAGCAGCTACAATTCTTACGTCTACGTCTATTGTTTTAGATCCTCCGACCCTTCTAATTTTCTTATCTTGAAGAACTCTTAATAATTTAGCTTGGAGTTCTAAAGGCATTGAGTTTATTTCGTCTAAAAACAAAGTACCTCCATCAGCTAACTCAAATAATCCCGGTCTATCATTGGCTCCTGTAAAACTTCCCTTAACGGAACCAAACAGTATGCTTTCTAGAAGATTCGCTGGAAGAGCTGCACAGTTTTGTGCAATAAAAGGATAGTCCTTTCTATTACTAGCATTATGAATGGCATGTACAAAGAGCTCTTTGCCTGTACCGGTGCTTCCTCCTATCAGCACAGGAGAATCTGTCTGTGACGCCTTAAATGCCAAAGTTTTCAACTTAAGCATTTCTCTATTTTGACCAATTATATCTACAAAGGTGAAGTTTGTACCGTTGTTTTTACTTTTTGATTTTTTATTTTTAAATTTAGGTTTATATAGTTCCGATTGTAAGTCTACGATTTTTTCCGAAAGTTCCTTTACCTTGGTAATATTTTTTGATATTTCAATTGCACCAATAATTTTCTTTCCCGACCTTATAGGTATTGATGAATTTACCGTTGATATCTTATCACCTTTATAATTTACAAACTCCTGCTCCTGGTTCATTATACTTGTTAGAGTCTGCATTGATTTTAGAATAGTACTAGTTTCAAAGGTTAAGGAAGGATATATTTCTAAAATATGTCTTCCTATAGCTTCTTCATCCTCTATCCCATCATGGACCCTAGCCGCTTTGTTGTAGTATACTATCCTACCTTTTTCATCTACTATCTGTATTCCTTCATCAATATAATCTAAAATATCAATTATAGCTTCGTAGTATTTTTCTTTCATTTTATCCTCCTGCATAGCCTCTATATCGGCACTCAATGCTTAATTTTCGGCACCAGACCTATTAATTAAGAGCTTATTATCTAAGCTCTTAATTAATTTCTATATGCAAATTATTTATAGTCTTTTCTCCACCACTTAGGTTGAGAGTATATTCTAAATCTATATTACCTTTTCCTTCGTCATCTACTTCAGACTGGAATTTTGTAGTTAAAACCTCTAAGTTTAGCTGTCCATAAGGAGTAAGGTATGCACTTTTGTGTTTCTTTCCTTTTTCAAAGGTCATGTTTGAAGCACTAAGGCTTCCTGATTTTTCCATTGTAAGTACCTTTCCTTCCAGTACTAGTTTTGTCTTACCTCCGCCTTCATCAGCTAATTTTGTATCTTCATATTCATAACAGTAGGTTCCATTTTTTTTATAGAAAATTCCTTCAGTAAAAAGTTCTATTTTCTCTCCTTCAGAATCATCGGTTTTTTGGATTCCTACCACTTTCATTCTTACATCTTTCATATTTTTCACCGCCTAACTAATATTTCTCTATCTCTACTTCCTCTACGTCTTCTATTTCCATGTTCAATATATTGCCCCCGATTCTTCTGAATTTTTCCGGTGCGTCGGACACGAAAAATTTTCTCATAGGGCTTTTTGAACTTTTTCTTAACATTTTCTTTTCTATTAGCATTTCTTTCAAAGATTTTGCTGTTTCATAAGCAGGATTTATAAGGGTTACCTTATCTCCCAATACTTTATTTAATGTGTATCTAAGAAGAGGATAATGAGTACATCCAAGTACCAGAGTATCTACGTCGTGGTCCATCATTTCTATAAGGTATTTCTTAGCTGCCAGTTCAGCAACATCCGAATCTTCCCATCCTTCTTCTACTATTTGTACAAATAAAGGGCAGGGAGTACCTATTACACTAATCTCCGGATTTACTTCCCTAATCCTATCCTGATAAGCACTGCTTCTTACAGTAGTTGTAGTTCCTATTACTCCAACTTTATTGTTTTTTGTCTTTTCAACTGCTCCCTTTGCTCCAGGATCTATAACTCCTAATATAGGAATGTCGAAGTTATCCTGTAAATTTTTTAAAGCTATTGAGCTTGCAGTATTGCAGGCCACTACTATAGTCTTTATGTCGTACTGACTTAAAAATCTTACATTTTGCTGAGAATATTTTACTACCGTCTGAGGTGACTTAGTCCCGTACGGTATTCTCGCCGTGTCACCAAAGTATATTATATCTTCAAAGGGCATCTGTTCAATGATTTCCCTTAGTACTGTTAATCCTCCAACTCCTGAGTCGAATACTCCAATAGCTCTTTTATCCATATTTTCTCCTTGTTATCATTAATCTTGTTGTAGTCTTAGTATATCAAAATTTCGGTAATTGACAAGTTTTTGTGGATGTTTGAGTATATTCTTTATAGCAAAACCTATATTCATATGACAGTACATAATCTGGGTAACATTAAGGAACATTCGAAAATAGAACTTCAAAACTCATTTCACTCAAACATTTCGTTCTTACAATTTTCTCATTTATCCTATGTTACCAACAGATTACTCCCAAGTCATATTCATATTTTAGATTTTACTATTTCAAAATAACAGTTTTATTTATTAGTATTTGATAGATTGCTATTTTTTACTATAATCACTTGCATAGTAGTGTTTCTATATTTTTACTAATAATTATTCAATGAAAGTGCATAGAGAATAATTTGTTAAGAACTCGCAATTGAGTGAATAATTTATTTGTGTAAATATAACCATAACAAAAAACCGAGGGAGGAAGTCCTCGGTTTTTATAGAGGGAGTTGAAAATTATAGTAATCCCTTATTTAGGGGATAAATGGATTGCTCTATTAAGGGTATCTAAGGAAGCTTCAAGTACCGCTTCAGCTAAGGTAGGATGAGCGTGAATCATTTCTCCAAGTTTTTCAACTTCCATACCTTCAGTTATAGCTAAGACACCTTCGTGTATTATATCTGATGCATGAGGTCCAACTATGTGAACTCCTAACACCTTGTGAGTTTCCCTATCGGCAAGGATCTTTACAAATCCGTCACCTTCATTCATAGCTACAGCCTTACCGTTTGCCATGAAGTTAAACTCACCAGTTATATAATCTGCACCTTCTTCCTTCAACTGCTCTTCTGTTTTCCCAGCTGAGGCCAGTTGAGGATTCATAAATACACAGTCCGGTACAGGTTTATCCGTCTTCTTATCTCTTTCTCCCAATATTATTTCTACTGTTTCTATAGCCTGATGAGATGACAGGTGGGCAAGCATTTTGCCTCCAATTACATCTCCTACGGCGTAAACATCTTTTAAGTTAGTTTCAAATCTTTCATCAACTTTTATACCATTTTTATCGTATTCAATGCCTACTTTATCAAGATTTAGACCGTCAATTAAAGGAACTCTACCTATTGCTACAAGAAGCATATCTCCCTTAACTTCTTTGTCTCCTCTTTTACCTTCAGTATGAACGATTAATTCACCATCTTTTTCCTCTACCATTTTAAGATGGGATTTGGATACAAAATTGATTCCTAATTTTTTAACTACTGGTTTTATCCTCTTGGATATTTTACTATCCATTCTTTTTACCAGATTATTTGAAATAATAGATATTTCCGATCCAAAGGCATTAAAGATATAAGCAAATTCAAGTCCGATAACCCCACCACCTGCTATTACAAGTCTTTTCGGCATTTCTTCCAATTCAAGAAGCTGGTCGCTATCTATTACTTTTTCATGATTTATACCCTCTACATTAGGCATAAAAGGTTTTGATCCTGTGGCAATAATTATGCTGTCGCCGGTTACTTCTATAGTTTCTCCGTCATTCTTTTTAACTTCAAGGGTTTTTTCATCTTTGAAGGTAGCTAGTCCTTTTATAACTTCTATGTTATAGTCCTTCATCAACTTTTCCGTACCTTCTCTTAGTTGAGCTACCACAGAATCTTTTCTTTCCATGATTTTCTTGAAGTTAACTTTGAAGGAATCTATTTCCAACCCGTAGGTTTCTCCTTCTCTACCGTGGGTTATAACTTCGGCATTTTTATACATTGCCTTAGTAGGTATGCAGCCTTTGTTCATACATACTCCACCTATATGTTCTTTTTCTATTATGGTAACGTCAGCTCCCAGCTGGGAAGCTCTGATAGCTCCTTCATATCCAGCTGGTCCACCTCCGATAAATACTATTTTTTTGTTCATTAGACCTCCTTAGTCCCACTTAACTTTAGGTTTTCTAGCTGCCTGTACTTCATCCAGTCTTCTTACCGGAGTAGTTGTCGGTGCTTCTTCTAAAATCTTAGGATTTTCTATAGCTTCTTTCTTTATCTTATTCATTATCTCTATGAAGTTATCTAAGGTTTCTAGAGTCTCTGTATCTGTAGGCTCTACCATTAGAGCTTCATCAATAATTAGTGGGAAGTAAACAGTTGGAGGATGAACTCCATAATCTAGCATTCTCTTTGCAATGTCTAAAGTATGTACATCTGAGTCTTTCATTCCACTAAGAACGAATTCGTGCTTACATACCTGCTCAATAGGTAGCTTGTATTCTTTTTTAAGCTGACTTTGAAGGTAGTTAGCATTAAGTACAGCTGCTTCACTTGCCTCTCTTAGCCCACTTGCCCCCATCTTAAGAATGTAAGTATATGCTTTCAGCAGCACTCCAAAGTTTCCGTAAAAGCCCATAAGTCTACCTATGGACGATGGCTTATCGTAATCTAAGTAGTATTTGTCATCTTTTTTACCAACTACCGGTACCGGTAGATATTTAACTAGATCGTGTCTTACTCCTACTGGTCCAGCACCCGGTCCACCACCACCATGTGGTGTTGAGAATGTTTTATGTAGGTTAAGATGAACAATATCAAAGCCCATATCACCAGGACGGGATTTACCCATGATAGCATTTAAGTTTGCTCCATCATAGTAAACCAATCCACCGGCTTCATGAACAAGTTTTGAGATTTCGCAGATATTTCTTTCAAATAATCCTAGTGTAGATGGATTAGTAAGCATAAGTCCTGCTACTTCATCAGTAAGAGCTCCTTTTAATTCATCGAGATCAATTGATCCGTCTTTTCTTGATTTGATTTCGATTATGTCGTATCCTACAGCTGTAGCACTAGCAGGATTTGTACCGTGGGCAGAATCGGGAACTATAATTTTTGTTCTCTTTGTATCATTTCTTTCTTCATGGTACTTTTTGATTATCATCAGTCCTGTAAGCTCTCCGTGAGCTCCTGCTGCCGGTTGCAAAGTGAATCCGTCTGTTCCAGTAATTTCACAAAGTTTTTCCTGCAGTTCATACATTAATTCCAATGACCCCTGAACTGTATCTTCCGGTTGTCTTGGATGAATATTTGCAAAATTTGGTAGTTTAGCCATGTCTTCATTAATCTTTGGATTGTACTTCATAGTACAAGAGCCTAATGGATAAAATCCAGTGTCTACCCCGTAGTTTTTATTTGATAAGTTTGTATAGTGTCTTATTACATCTACTTCATAAACTTCCGGTAGTTTTGGATCTTCTTTTCTAAGTACATTTTCCGGTATGTATTTTTCTGGGTCTACTGTCTCAACATCATTTTTAGGAATAGAATATGCTTTTCTGCCTTCTTTAGACAATTCTATAATTAATTTATTATAATCTCTCATCACTCTACTCCTTTCAGTATTTCTACCAATTTGTCGATTTCATCTTTTGTTCTTTTTTCTGTAATGCTGAACATTAGATGGTTTTTCATATCTTCATTTATCTTACCTAAGTCTAAGGGTCCGATAATTCCATTTTCAAATAGTGCTTCATTTATTTTTTCAGCATCTACCTTGCTTTTAACTACAAATTCTTTAAAGAAAGGTTTATCAAAAGCTTTCTCGAATTTATCCGTTTCTAGAAGTTTTTTGTATGCATAGGATGCCTTACTTATACATTGGTTTCCTACTTCTTTCATACCGGACAGACCCATCGTAGATAGGTAAACTGTATTCATCAAGGCATATAAACTCTGGTTTGAACATATATTTGAGTTTGCCTTTTCTCTTCTTATATGCTGCTCTCTAGCTTGTAGTGTAAGTACAAATCCTCTTTTTCCATCTTCATCTACAGTCTCTCCACAAATTCTCCCAGGAAGCTTTCTCATGTTTTTAGTAGTAGTTCCCATAAAGCCTACATATGGTCCGCCGTAGCTTAAAGGTATACCTAAGGACTGTCCTTCTCCTACTACGATATCCGCACCTAATTTACCCGGCGCTTCCAGTACTCCAAGAGTAGAAGGGTCTACATTCATTATTAATAAACTTTTACTTTTCTGGGCCGCTTCTGAAATGTGAACTACATCTTCTATGATCCCATAAAAGTTAGGGTTTTGGATGATAACTCCTGCTGTTTCTTCATCGATTTTTTCTAAAGAGGCAGGATCCGTTTCACCGTCTTTTTCTTCTAAATATTCTAGTTCTATATCTCTAAAATGGCAGTAGGTTTCAAGTACATCTATTGTGTCTGGATTTACCGTTTTTGATACTATTATTTTATTTCTCTTCTTTTTAATTCTTAGAGCCATCAAAGCTGCTTCTGCAGTTGCAGTAGCTCCGTCATACATAGACGCATTCATAACATCCATTCCAGTAAGTTCTGCCAGCATACTCTGATACTCAAAAATATACTGTAAGGTACCCTGGCTTACTTCCGGTTGGTATGGAGTATAAGAAGAATAAAATTCAGATCTTCCAGCTATATGACCTACTGTAGAAGGAATATAGTGATCGTAAGCTCCACCACCTAAATAGCAGGTGTAATCGTCAATGTTTTTGTTATTCTTTCCTAATTCTGAAAATCTTCTTCTAATTTCCATTTCAGAAAGAGGATCGTTAATTTTTAGTTCTTCTTTTAATTTAATGTGTTCGGGAACATCGCAAAATAAATCTTCAATACTATCAACACCTATTTTTTTAAGCATCTGCTCCCTTTCTTCAGGAGTAATAGGTAGGTAAGGATTCATATTATTCCTCCTCATCTAAGGTTTCTAAGTATTCCTTATACTCGTCTGCATTCATTAGGTCGTCTTTTTGAGATTCGTCATCAATTTTTATCTTTATAATCCAGTTTTTGTAGCAGTCTTCGTTGATTAGTTCCGGCTCGTCTTCTAAGTCGTAGTTGCATTCTACTACTGTACCGTCTACCGGTGCATAAATATCTGTAGCAGCTTTAACAGATTCGATAGCTCCAAAAGCTTCTCCTGCTTCAATTTCGTCGTCTTCCTCTGGAAGTTCAACAAAAACGATACTTCCCAACTGATCTTGAGCATAGTCGGCTATACCAACGTATCCAAATTTTCCTTCAATTTTCAACCATTCGTGGTCCTTTGTGTAGTATAAGTTATCCATTACTTTCATTTTTTAACCCTCCATATTTTTTATTTATTTGTGTAATATTATTTATAGTTCTTCTTTAAGAAACTTCTTTTAATTACTTTTGCCTTTACTTGTTTCTTTCTAATTTGAATATATATTTCTGTATCAAGTTTAGCATACTCTATATCTACCATAGCAAGGCCTATTGATTTTCCTAAGGTAATTGATTTGTAACCTGTAGTTACAAACCCGATTTCTTCTCCAGCTTCATTTACCACTGGATATTCATGTCTCGGGATTCCTCTGTCTAACAACTCAAATCCAACTATCTTTCTCTTAAGTCCTTCTTCTTTTTGCTTAACTAAAGCATCTTTTCCTGAGAAGTCATCACCATCAAGTTTTACAGCAAAATTATATCCTGCTTCTATTGGAGTGATATCTTTACTAAGTTCGTTTCCATATAAAGGAAGATTTGCTTCAAATCTTAATGTATCTCTTGCTCCTAGCCCAATAGGCTGAACTCCTTCTTCTTCTCCAACTTCTAAAATTTTTCTCCATATTGAACCTATGTTTTCATTTTCAGTATAGATTTCAAATCCATCTTCTCCAGTGTATCCACTTCTTGATACTATGCACTTTATACCGTTGATATTGATTTCTGGAAAGAATTCAAAGAATTTTATTTCTTTTAAGTCCTTGTCTGCAATTTTTTGAAGTATTTTTTCAGCTTTTGGTCCCTGCAAAGCAACTTCTGATATTTCCCCGGAAATATTTTCCAGATTTATATCGTAATTACCTTTTTCTTTTACAGACTTCATCCAGTCGAAGTCTTTTTCTACATTTGCTGCATTTATAACAAGGAGAAAATCCTCATCATTATATTTATACACCAATAAGTCATCTACTATACCACCATTTTCGTAGCACATCATTGCATAAAATATTTTGCTTTCTTTTAATGATTTTGCATCGTTGGTTACCAGGTACTGAACAAATTTTTCAGCATCCTTTCCTTTTACCTTAACTTCTCCCATATGAGATACATCAAAAATACCTGCCTTCTCTCTTACGGCATTGTGCTCTTCTTTGATGCCTGCATACTCTATAGGCATCTCCCACCCTGAGTAAGCCATGAGTTTTGCTCCTAATTTCTGATGTTCCTCGTATAGGTGTGTTTTTCTTGCATCCATTTTTTATCTCCCTCCTTAAATTTTTTGTAACAAAAAAGGTTGTAAAGCTACGCCTTACAACCTCTGTTTTCGAACCTGAGAGCTTATGCCTCATGATATAATAATGAAGCAGTTTCTCCTTCGGTGCTGCCCTAAGCAGACTCTTCAGAGACCCATCAGATTACGATCCCTTTGCCTGAGAGTTTCGAAGCTATTTTGGCGAATAGCTAATTGCTCCATCGGCTACCACTTCTGGTATCTCTCGCAATCATCATTTGGATATTCCTTCCTTAAGTTGTTTTTATTATATCATGTATATAATTCTTGTACAATTAATTATTTTTTTCACAAGCATAATTTATAAATTCACTTTTCCCTAAAGGTCTACTGTAATAATACCCTTGTATTTTATAGCATCCAATGACTTTTAGAAAATTAATCTGTTCTAGAGTTTCAACTCCTTCAGCAACTACCCTCTTGTTTAAGTTTTTACCTAGGTTAGTAACCGCCCTAGCTATACTCCCATCATCTTTTTTAGGAATATTTTTAATGAATTCTCTATCTATTTTAAGTTCATCTACCTTTAAATCCTTCAGATATGATAAAGAAGAAAATCCTGTGCCAAAGTCATCAATAGCTATATCCATGCCAAGTTCTTTAAATTCTTGTAATTTTTTGTTTATCATAATTTTACTTCCTACCAACATACCTTCTGTTATTTCAATTTTAATATTCTTAAAATCGATATCATATTTTTTATTTAAATATTTGAAATTCTCAATGAGACCTTTGTATTTAAATTGTTCAGGTGAAATATTAATAGAAATAGGAATATTTTTTCCACAGTGTTTTTCCATAGATTTTAAAAGCTTAAATACTTCCTGTATAACAAAATTTCCGATTTCAATTATAGAACCATTTTTCTCAGCCGCCGGGATAAATAAGTGGGGTGGTACTAAACCTAAGTCTTCATTATCCCATCTTAGCAATGCTTCTCCTCCTATTACCTTTCCAGTTATAGAATCAATTTGTGGTTGATAAAACACTACAAGCTCTTCATTTTTGACAGCTTCTTTTATTCTTTCATCGATTTTGTTCTCATAAACAAGCTTATCTCTTGATGTTCGATGATATATCTGATAATCGTAATTCTCATCTCTGAGCACGTGAAAAGCTATTTTTGCATTAGTAATCAAATCCCTACCTCTAGACCCACTTTCTGGATAAATTGAAACGCCGCACTTTATATCAAAGAAAATTTCTTTATTTTTGTATATTATAGGCTTCGATAGTTTATAAAAGAATTCCTTCATAAAAACACCTATTTCTCTTTTTTCGTGAATTTTTCTAAGTTCAAAGATATACTCACTATTCGATAATTTTGAAAGAAAGTTTTCGCTACCTATAATAGTTTTAATATTTTCATTTAATTTGGTCATTATTTCGTTGTACTCTTTTTTACCGTAAGTTATCTCTAATATATTGTTATTTTTCACATATAAATATACTATACTGAAAGAGTCCTTTTCGTTAATTGTGCCTTGAATAAGTTCTTCAAGATAATATTCTCTTTCAGAAAATATTTGCTGGTCAAAATTAAGCAAGGTTTCTTTCCCATTTACTAGCTTTTCATTGTCTCCTAAATCATTCAATATACCTATATAAGATTTAATTTTACTTCCTTTATTTCCTCTTTCTCCAATTAAAGTAAGTTCACTACCAAAAATCATGCCGTCTTTTCTTTTGTTCCAAATCTTACCCTTCCAGGTTCCTTCTTCAGCTATAGTCCTGTGAATTTTACGATAAAAATCCTGCTCGTGTCTTTTGGTCTTAAATATTTCTATATTTTCCCCTATAAGTTCTTTTTTGCTGTATCCTGTTACTTCTTCTAAAGTCTTATTTACATAGGTAATTATATACCTGTCATCCGTTACAAAAACAGCATCATTTGAATTATCTGCTACCATTTGTACTGTGTTGTAATTCTCTTTATTCTTAGTAAAATAGTAGTACAAGGCTGATATGATAAACAGTCCTGTAAACATTATTGATATAAGATAAACCAGCATATTGTCGGAATTTATCAATGATTTTGTTCTTAACAAAGGCAGGTATTTGTTTTCAAAGTAGGAAATAATATAATAGTCATTATCTGGACTTATTACATTATCTATATCAGTGAAAGTAATTTTAGCTACACAGTAATTAACACCATCAATGGTGAAATAATCCTCAAAACTTTTATCTAACTTTACTTTTTCCCAAAGTTCTGGATTTTCAACTTTCAGAGTTTTATCTTCATTTCCCGGAATTACGAAACCGAAGGTTTGGCTATAATCTCCTGATAAATAATAACCATCGTTATTGACAATTGCAGTGTTGACAATTTCTTGTTCTCCTATGTATTCATCATATACATCAAGAGCATACTGCCCCAAATAATTAATTACTAAAATATACTCTAATTCTCCATTTCCATCAAAAATTGGTGTAGCAAATCTTATTGTTGGTTTATATGGTATTTGGACCTCACCACCTTCTTGATTTAAATCAAGGGGCGAAATATAAACTTGTCCATCTGTTAAATCTTCAGCATGTTGAAAATAATATCTTCCTTGTTTATCTTGAAGGTTATCATTTTCTACAATATATGGTTCCTTCAAAATTCTATTGTTAACTCTTATTACTTCATTACCACCATTATCAATAATCCTAATTTGATCAAATTCACTTTTATTATTAGCTATTCTTACAAATAAAGCAGCAAGCTCTTTTTCATTCTCTTCAGATTCTTCGGTTTTATATTCATACATTTCCTGAGAATCTTTTATTACCATTAAATCGTTAATATTTGATTCTATTTTCGATTTAATTATATATTCTACCGTATCAATTTTTTGCTTTTGCTCTGATACAACCAACCTTTTTGCAGTGTCTATTTCAACTCCTGATATATAATCCACTAAAAGAAAGATACCTATGGTTACAGGTATAATTGCTGCTAAAAATATTTTTAATATGTTTACTGCATCTTTCTTTTTAATATTAAAATACATATAAATAACTCCCTATTACTAATGTGTTGATTATATCATAAATTTATGGATATTTATAAAGTTTTTGTTAAGTTTTATCTTTTAAGTGTTAATTTTTAGAAATAAACCGTATTTATTATACACTTATCTATATTTATTATCGGTTAAGAATCTTTATACTTAAGATAAAAAAAGAAATTCACTTAGGAATTTCTTTTTTATTCTATAGAATCAAATATATCCAGTATAGTTTCCAGGCTGTTATTAAGGTTTGATATTTCTTCTTTTGATAAGCTTTGGATCTTTTTGTAAAAAGAATTTCTTACATCTTTTCTTTCTCTGGACATTATGCTTTTCCCTTTATCGGTTATGGTTAAAATTATACTCCTTCTATCTTTTGGATTGATTTCTCTTTCTAGATATCCACTTTCTATTAATTCATTGGACAATTTTGTGAAATTAGATTTTTTTATCTTTAATTTTTCTATATAGTATTTCATTGGCCTAGCATTATTATTCCTTACTAGAATGAGTAAGTTCATTTTTTGACGACTTATGTCTCCTTTTTTTATACCAGAAAAGACCCGTCTCTGTATATAGGGTATGTTTTCTATAAGTCTATCTGCAAGTTCAAGTTTTTCCTTTATTGTATTTAAGTTGTTTTTTCTCATAATATTCTCCAAAAGTTAAAAAATCTCCCAAAAAGGGCTAAAATCCAATAGTTATATTTCATAACTGTTATATATTATAACTATATTTTATGCTGTTGTAAAGGTTAAAATATCAAAAAACCTCCCTTAAAAATAAAGGAGGTAGGTTGTTGTTAAATTATCTTTAAAAGAGAAAGCTATCTGCTAGATTAACTTTTCTTTATAAACTAATTATTTATAACTTTCTCTATGAAAATCTTTCCAATATAGGGATCAAATTGTTGTCCTAAATTTTTCCTTATTTCTTCAATTGCTATATCCTTGCTTAACCCATCTGACCTGTATGGTCTTGGAGAAGTCATCGCATCATAAGCATCTGCTAAAGCTATTATTCTAGAATTTAGTGGTATATCTACATCTTTTAGTCCTTTTGGATATCCCGAACCATCCCACTTTTCATGATGAGATAATACTCCTAAGGCTATTTTTGAAAATTCACTTGTAGTACTTAACATTCTGTATCCAATAGAAGGATGTTTTTTTATTTCTATCCATTCGTCTTCTTCTAATTTTGATGGTTTTTCTAAGACTTCACTGGAAACAATTATTTTACCTATATCATGTAAAAGTCCTAGCGTAGCTATTTCATCAATTTCTGATTGTTTAAGATTTAATTCTTCTGCAAGTTTTACCGATAAACTCTTCACTCTTTCCGAGTGGTTTTTTTCTCTCGGGCTTTTTTCAAACAAAGTATTGATTATTGTCCTTATAGTAAGGCCGTGGACACCTTTGTATTCTGTAAATTTCTTTTTATACATGTTGTCTTCTGCATTTTTAAATAGTCTGTTGAGTTTTTCATTTTCTTTAGTTTTTGTATCCCAACCGAATGCAATAGACAAGGATATTTTTTCATTTATTACTTTATTTGAGGCTTCTTCTATCCTACTTATAATCTCCGACGTTTCCTCTGGACCCGTCTGAGGAAGAATTATGGCAAACTCATCTCCACCCCACCTAGCTATGATATCGTCTTCTCTACAGTTTTCTTTTATTGTTTTAGCAGCTTCTTTAAGAAGTTCATCCCCAAATTCATGACCAAAGGCATCGTTAGCTATCTTTAAACTGTTTAAGTCTCCCATTACCATAGTAATAGGATAGTTTCTCGGAGTATCAAGTCTTTGCATTTCTTCTTCGAAGAATCTTCTATTATATAATCCTGTAAGAGAATCGTGGAAACTTAAATATTTAATCTCTTCAACTTGTTTTTTCTTTTCGGTTACGTCTCTAAATACTAAAACAGCTCCTATTATATTACCGTCAAAATTTTCTATAGGTGCCGCACTATCTTCTATGTGTATTTTTTTACCTTCTTTTGAAACAAGCATAGCATGGTTGCTTAATTCTTGGTTAACTCCCGTTTTAAACACTTCTTCAATAGGATCAATTATTGAAAATTTTTCATTTTCATGAATTAAATTTAAAACTTTTTTGTAGTCTAATCCTTTCACCTCTTCAGATAACCATCCGGTTAAATCTTCAGCAACTTTATTTAATATTTCAATTTTTCCTTCTCTATTTATTACCATTACTCCGTCACCAATAGATAATAGGGTTGAGTAGTATTTATTTCTTTCTGAAATTAGTGTGTGCTGTGATTTTTTTCTTTCCATGATATTCCAAACACCTTGCATTAAAATTGTAGATTGTTGAAGGTCGTTATCATCGTAATCCTCTTTTTTATTTGCAAGTCCTACAACTGCAACTATCTCGTTGTCAATAAACACTGGAAATGACATGTACTTTTTCAAGGCTACATGACCTTTTGGATAACCTTTCTTCTTATCATTAGGCTTTTGGAAATCATTTAAAATTATAGGTTTTTTCTGTCTTACTACCTCTCCCCATATACCTGTACTATCTAATTGATACCGACTCTTTTTGTTAGCAACACTACATTCCGGCATCACATCCTTGGACCAGGAGTTTAATATGAATTCCTTTTCTACTTTGTCATAAAGATATATGTATCCATATTTACTTTCAGTAAGTTTTATTAATTCATTTAATACAAAGTCAAGGTGTTCAAATTCCGTTTCGTATTCTTCCTTCATTAAGTCAAACAGTATATTGTTTCTAAAAGATGTTTTTTCTATTTTCTCAGTTTTTCTTTTAACTTCTTTTTTTACTGAAAGGTATGATATTAATAGTAATAATATCACTAGTGGAACTAGTATCATTATAAGATATTTAACTACATCCTCCATGCTTAGTCCTTCATGTAATAGGAAGGGAAACCATTTTTGATATAATTCGTCGTATCTTCCATTAGTTGACACTATAGCAAGTCCTTCGTTTAAAAGACCTAAAAGTTCACTGTTACCTTCCTGTACTGCAAAACAAAACTTTTGTTCAAAACCACTTAAATTTACTTTAATCCTAGATACACCATCATCGCTTTGTTTAGTTACAGCTTCTATATTTTTTAAATTTAAATCTCTAATAAGTTTTTCTCCAACTACACTTTGGGCTAGGACTGCATCTCCCTCCCCTTGACTTAATTTTACAAAGGCATCTTCATAAGTCGGAGTGAGAATTAAGTCATCAGTAAATTCCATTCTTTGGGCATATTCACTAGCATTATCCCCAGCCATTACGATAATTTCTTTTCCGAATAAGTCTTCTTCTGATTTTATATCGCTATTTTCTCTAACAAAAATATTACCTCTCATGACAATATAAGGAACGGTGAAGTCGTATACTTCATCCCTTTCCTCAGTATATCCCACAAGAGGCAGTATATCTAATTCTCCATTTTCCAATTCTTCTTTAAGTACTGTCCATTGGTCTATTTTAAATTCAACTTGAAAACCCATCTCTTGGGCTACTGCTTGAAGTAGTTCTACAGAAAATCCATCAGCCTTTCCTTCTGAAGTCACAGAAAAAGGAGGATAGTCGTATTCAGTAGCACTTTGGTATACTTTACTGCCAGAGGATTCTACTGCATAAATATTAAAATTAAATATTATTCCCAATATTATAGTATATAAAAATACTTTTCTCTTCATTTAATCACCTATAGCGTAAATTCTTTTCAATTTTATAAATATTATATATTATACAAATTTATTAATCAAATTTTTTGAAATTAAATTGTTCTTAAATAAAAAGATGGCACTTTAAGTACCATCTTTTTATGCTTTAGGAGGTCTTAATTAGTATTTACCAAAATCCTCATCATCTAAATCAATGTTTATGTCTGTATCCTTAGTTGATTTAGGTAGGGATTTGATCTTTTTGTTAGTTATACTTGCCTTAGCCTTGTATACACTGTCTCTTAGTTTAAACTGGGCTACCATTTCTTTTAACATCTCAGCCTGGGATGCTAACTCTTCACTTGCTGCTGCACTTTCTTCTGCTGTTGCCGAGTTGTTTTGTACTACTTCTGATACCTGTTCTATTCCATCGTTTATCTGGGCTACTCCTGTTGCCTGTTCGTTGGATGCTGATGATATCTGAGATACCAGTTCACTTGTTTTGTCTATTCCTTTTACTATGTCTTCTAAGGCTTTTGCTGTCTCGTTTGCTATTTGTGTTCCTTTTTCTACGTCTTTTATTGACCCTTCTATTAGGGTAGTTGTTTCTTTTGCTGCATCTGCACTTCTTCCTGCTAGGTTTCTTACTTCTTCTGCTACTACTGCAAATCCTTTTCCATGCTGTCCTGCCCTTGCTGCTTCTACTGCTGCATTTAGGGCTAGTAGGTTTGTCTGAAAGGCTATGTCATCTATTACTTTGATTATGTTTTGTATGTTTTGTGATGATTCGTTTATGTCTTTCATTGACTGAAGCATGTTGTTCATGCTTTCGTTTCCTCTTGATGCGTTTGTTTTCATGTTTTCTGCTACTTCGTTTGCTTCATCTGCATTTCCAGCATTTTGTTTTGTTTGGGCTGCTATTTGTGTTATTGATGCTGTTAGTTCTTCTATTGATGAGGCCTGTTCTGTAGATCCTTGGGATAGTTCCTGGGCTCCATCGGATATTTGTCCTGCACCAGATGATACTTGGTCTGATGCATTGGCTATTTCTGCAAAGTTTTCATTTAGCTTGTCTATTATCAGATTTAGTGAGTCTTTTATCTTTACAAAGTCTCCTCTGTATTCTCTGTCTATTCCTACGTCCATGTTTCCTTTTGCCATTTCTTCTGTTATGTCTGCTATTTCGTTTACATAACTCTTGATGGTGCTGGTACTATCTTTAAGATTGTTGTTGATTTTTTTGAAATTTTCAGCAATTTGTTTTGTATCTTCATCTGCTTCTATTTTCTCAGGATTTATGTCTAGATTTCCTTTTGCTAATTCTCCCAAGTTATCTACTAATTTATCTACCTGTTCTTCCTGGAACTTACCCTGTTTTTCCGCAAGTCTCTGGGCATTCATAATATCAGTTTGGTCTGTTATTACTTCTAAGGCACCTATGATTTCACCTTTTTCATTTTTAAGTGGTGTCCCTGAATATTTAATGTCTAGATCCATTCCATTAGGATGAGCATCGGTTTCACTAGTTGCTTCCCTATTTTCCTTCATAGCTCTAAAACAAGCACAGTTATCTGTGTTACAGTCTCCTGTTTTAAAGTTTTCATAACATTTTTGCCCCATTAGTTCTTTTTGGGATTTATTAAGCAATTTTGCTCCTGCTTTATTCATGTAGTTAATATTGTAGTCATTATCAACTATCATAACTGGATTAGGTACACTGTCTAGATGTCCCACAAGTACTGCTATTACAGTATTAAAGCCCCCAACTATGTTTTTGTATTCTCCTTCAAACTTTTTAACATCGGCTCTCTTTTGCAATTGACCGTTTACTGCAGCTTGAATTATTTCCTGAGTCTCTTCTGACATATCTTTTATTGCTGATTTTGTCTTTTGTAGAGCAGGACTTATTTGATCATTTTTTCCTACAGACTCTATTTCTTCATCTAAGTTACCACTAGCGAAGCTGTCTAATTTTTTAATTAAATTTTCCTGAATGTTGTTTTGCATAGTGGCTACGGAACTTAGCATAACTCCTATCTCATCATTATTGTCTAAATATTTCACAGCTTCGGAATCTTTATTAAACCTAAAGTCGAACCCTTTAAGTTGTTCCATAATTTCCGTTACTGCTCCTACCGGTTTAGTTACCATCTTTATAATTAAATATAGCAGTAGTAGTATTAACACTCCAGCTATTGCTATGAAAGTAAGTATTGTATAAAGACTTGTTTTTGCCATCATAGCTGCTGTTTCACTTCTATCAGTTACAGCCTTAATATATCCTACAGTATCTCCCATATAGTCGGTATAAGGAAATAGGCTAATTAATGTATTTCCATCATCAGAAATCCATCTTGTACTACTTCCTGATGCTACTTCAGATAATACTTCTTCCGATGGCGTAAAATTATCTGTTGAAGCAGTCCCGGATGCAAAGGTATCATCTTCACTGTTTAAATAGTATATATAGTATTCTCCTGGAAAAGATTCCTTAATATTAGCAAGGAAACTCTCACCAAAGTCACTTCCATATTCAACAGAGCCGATGTGCCTATTTTCATAATACATAGGTACTACAACCCTAAAACCGTATCCTGCAACTCCCTCTTCTAACCCTTTTATAGTTTTTAAGTCTGCATTAGCTGAGTTTACAGTAAATCTAAAATCTTTTAAACTATCTCCAAATTTTTCAGGTTTATGCAACCTTAAAAAAGATGTAGAATCCGGTAAATGAAATTGAATTTGAGCTACATCTCCTTTTAATCTTTCATATACGGGAAGTAAAAGATCCGTTAATTCTCCCCTGTTTCTTTCTGAAAATAACTTTTGAATTTCTTCGTTTTCTGAAATCGTTAAAACAGACATTTCCGCACTGTTAAGTTGAGCTTCCATCTGATTTTCGATAGCACTTTCCATAAGTTCCATATTTTTCTTTTCTTCCATTTCAATAGTATTAGAAGTAGTCTGATTCATAATAAAATATAAAACTACAAAACCTATTACAACAATTATAGAAGTAATTCCGACAAATTTTCCTCCTAAGGAACCTCTTTTTCCTGATTTTTCTTTTTTCGAACTCTGTGATTTTTCTTTTTTCCTAAAATTCATAAAAAACCTCCTAAACTTGTATTTTATGTTAGTGATTACTAACTAAAATTCCTGTCGTATATGTTATCGGTTGATAACGTATAAAGTTTAGGAGGTTTTATGATATTTTTTTATCTATTTATATTTCTTTACATTCTCTTTTTTCTTTGTTTTTATATAAAGCCTTATCTGCCTTATATATAGTCTTATTTATATCATCATTTCCTTCTATTTTTGCAATCCCATAGGACATTAAAATATCAAAGGAAAATTCGTCTACTGATTGACATTTTTCCTTTATTCTATTTACAATAGATTCAACAATTTCTCTATCCTCATTATCCGTTATGATTATAAATTCATCTCCTCCGTATCTTATAAGGTAATCCTCATCTCTAATGGAGGACTTAACTATCTCTACAAATTTTACCAACACCTTATCTCCAGTCAAGTGTCCGAACTTATCATTTATTTTTTTAAAACAATCCAAATCTATTAGTATAAGATGTCCTTCAAATTCATTTAGATTTCTCTCAGACCAGTGATCTAAGAACATCCTAGAATATGCTCCTGTTAAAGAATCTGTCTTTGCGTGGTTTTCAAATTCATTTCTTTCTTCCAAAGCTCTGTCTAGAAGTCTTTTAGCATTGGAAATTATAAATTTATTTGATAAATATGCTAATACTCCTAATCCAATGAAAGCACCTAAAACATTATATATAATTATTTTTCTTAAATCTGCATATAAATCTTTAGTGGATATTTGGAAAAGAATATTTTTATCAGTACCTTCCAACCTATGATAATGATGAATAATATCATCTTTTACCAGGAGTTCTTCATCCTCTCTTAATATAATTTTCTTGTCATATTCACTCATTATCTCATCAGTAATAGAGGCATTTACATTAGTTAAGCTTATACTTTCTATTATATTATCCATATTGTAAAAAACTACATCATAACCTAAAATTTCATAGTTTTCATATATAGGAGAGTATACAATTACAGTGTGTCCACTATCTAATGAAAGTATTTCTAGATCTACTGACTTAGAATAATTACTTTTATCAACTAAATTTAAATTTAACTCTCCATGACTGGCTACTATCTTTTCTTCAACTAATCTAACTGCACCAGTAGAATTGTCTAAAGCTTCTACACCATCTGCATACAAATCTTTTGTATAGTTTCGCAGCTCTTCAAAATCAATCTCACCGTCATAGTATTCTACAATCTTCTTCCTTATCATTGTACGACTGGACATGCTTTCGGCGCCAGTTTTACAAGATTCTAAGTAGTTATCAATTGAAATTATTTTACTATCTGCAAGAGTTAAAAAAACTTCCTGTTTACTCTTCTTAAGTTCAGAATTTATAGGAAGATATATAGTAAAATATACGATAAAAATATTTAATATTAAAAATGAAAGTATAAATAACTTTGCTCTTTTTATGCTTTTATCCATTACCTTCTCCTTAGAGTTTCTAACCTTTCGTCATTGCTACTATTATATTATTATAAATAAAATATATCAATAATTGTTTGATTTGAGTTAATCTTTAAAATGCCTTGTTACTATTATCGGTGTAATATTTGAAATCTTAAGGATAAGACTTTTCGTTTCATTCGAAGTGACAGACTTTAAGATCCTTCGCAGGTGATTTTATACTGATAGACTCAGGATAGACAGAAAAGAGAGTCTTCGTCTAAAGCCTCTGGGTGACATTGCTTCTCATTCAGAACGCCAGTGAAGAATCTTAAAGCATAAAAAAGATGGTGATTTCTCACACCATCTTCTTTATATTTAGGGAGGTCTTTATTAGTATTTACCAAAATCCTCATCATCTAAATCAATGTTTATGTCTGAGTTATTTGTTGATTTAGGTAGGGATTTGATCTTTTTGTTAGTTATACTTGCCTTAGCCTTGTATACACTGTCTCTTAGTTTAAACTGAGCTACCATCTCTTTTAACATCTCAGCCTGAGATGCTAACTCTTCACTTGCTGCTGCACTTTCTTCTGCTGTTGCCGAGTTGTTTTGTACTACTTCTGATACCTGTTCTATTCCATCGTTTATCTGGGCTACTCCTGTTGCCTGTTCGTTTGATGCTGATGATATCTGAGATACCAGTTCACTTGTTTTGTCTATTCCTTTTACTATGTCTTCTAAGGCTTTTGCTGTTTCGTTTGCTATTTGTGTTCCTTTTTCTACGTCTTTTATTGATCCTTCTATTAGGGTAGTTGTTTCTTTTGCTGCATCTGCACTTCTTCCTGCTAGGTTTCTTACTTCTTCTGCTACTACTGCAAATCCTTTTCCGTGCTGTCCTGCCCTTGCTGCTTCTACTGCTGCATTTAGGGCTAGTAGGTTTGTCTGGAAGGCTATGTCATCTATTACTTTGATTATGTTTTGTATGTTTTGTGATGATTCGTTTATGTCTTTCATGGACTGAAGCATGTTGTTCATGCTTTCGTTTCCTCTTGATGCGTTTGTTTTCATGTTTTCTGCTACTTCGTTTGCTTCATCTGCATTTCCAGCATTTTGTTTCGTTTGGGCTGCTATTTGTGTTATGGATGCTGTTAGTTCTTCTATTGATGAGGCCTGTTCTGTAGATCCTTGGGATAGTTCCTGGGCTCCATCGGATATTTGTCCTGCACCAGATGATACCTGGTCTGATGCATTGGCTATTTCTGCAAAGTTTTCATTTAGCTTGTCTATTATCAGATTTAGTGAGTCTTTTATCTTTACGAAGTCTCCTCTGTATTCTCTGTCTATTCCTACGTCCATGTTTCCTTTTGCCATTTCTTCTGTTATGTCTGCTATTTCTTCTACGTAGCTTTTTATTGTTACTAAGGAGTCGTTAAGGGCGTTTTTAATCTTTGCATGGTCTCCCTTGTAGTTTCCTTGTACTTTTGCATTTAGGTTACCCTGCTGCATCTCACTTAGTACCTCTGATGCTTCATTTACCGGTTCTATTACTGCATCTAGGGTATCGTTTACTCCTTTTACTATCTTAGCGAAGTCTCCACTGTGTTTAGTTGCATCTGCTCTTGTTTCTAGTTTTCCTTCTACTGCTGCTTTAACTAACATGTTGGAATCTTCTACCAGGATATTTACTGCTTCTATACATTTGTTTAGGTTGTTTTTAATTGTATTAAAGTCTCCGTTGTAGGAGTCTGTTATCTTCTCTGGTATGTCTCCCTTACTTATTCTTTCTACATACTGGGCTGCTACATTTAGTGGTCCTACTACAGCGTTTAGGGTTTCGTTTATTCCTTCTATTATGTCCTTGTATGCTCCCTCAAACTTGGATGAGTCTCCCCTTGTTTCCAGCTTTCCTTCTACTGCTGCATTTATCAGCATGTCTGTTTCTTCTGTTAAGGACTTTAGGGAGTCTCTTGTCTTTTTAAGGGCTGGTCCTATTTCGTCTTTTTTATCAATTATATTGATCTCTGTATTTAGGTTACCTTTAGAAATATCCATCAAGCTTCCTATAACATTACTTTGCAGGTAATCCATAAAACTGTTCATTTCTGAAGCCATCTGGCCTACTTCATCATTAGTATCAACTTCAATTCTTTCCTGCAAGTGACCGTTTTTCATTTCTAAAATCATTTCTTTAACTTTATTTATAGGTTTTGAGAACTTTCCAGCAAAAATTATAGTGATAATAATGGAAATAATCAAAATAAGTAATGCAATCCCAATGTTAATGACAGCTGATTTTCTTAATTGGTTTGTGATTTGAGTATTTATATCATCTTGAAGTACTCCAATAAACAATATTCCAATAACTTCATTACTGTCATTTAGTATAGGCTCGTATGCAGTTAAATAGCTCTTACCTAAAATATCTGCACTTCCTATATATAATTCTTTATTTGAAATAGGATCATAGGCAGCACTTTCCTTCCCTAAAAAAGTTCCTACTACTCTTTCACCTCTATCATTTTTAATACTTGTAGTTATTCTTCTGAAATCGTCTCCTTCTTTTTGGAAAATTGTAGCTACAATTCCTAAATCCTGAGATATTTCATCTACCATATCAAAATTATTTTCTATAGAAATTCCTTCTGAATCTACTAATTCTCCATTTGCTAAATTTAGGCCCCCATAGTATTCATTGAGATATTTTTCAGCCGAAGCAATATCTCCAGTTACTTTTTTATCAAAAACATTCATAGAATTTTCTTTAAGAGCTGAATTCATTTGGTAAATAGAAGTCACTACCAATGAAATAGATAAAAATGCAACAATTAGAAAAACCACTAGAATTAGTTTTCTTTTAATATTTAAGTTCCTGAAAAATTTAATCATGTTGGATACCTCGTTTCATTTCATAATGCATAAAATAACCTCCTTGTTTTAGTTAGTCAATACTAACTTTAATACTGGTATTATTATCGGATGTTTATAAATGAACTTTAGTGAATATTCATTTTTTGTTAAATAATAAGCAAAGTATTTCTCTAGTAATTTTTTACTGGGAGCTTAAAAAACACAGGGGGACTGTCCCCTTGTGTTAGATGGTTGACAATTGAAATGAAAAATACAGAGGCTCTCGCCTCTGTATTTCTTTATGTTAAGATTTATGTTTTGTTGTCTTTTAAGTTCAAAGTGTCTTAATTACTGAAGTAATTGAAGTACACCTTGAGGTGCTTGATTAGCTTGTGCTAACATAGCTTGAGATGCCTGCTGAAGTATGCCAAGTTTAGTATATTCCATCATTTCTTTAGCCATATCAACGTCTCTGATTCTTGATTCAGATGCTGTCATATTTTCTGCTGTTGTGCTTAGGTTGTTTATAGTGTGGTCTAATCTGTTTTGTATAGAACCTAAGTTAGCTCTTTCAGCTGATACATCGTTTATAGCTGTATTTAAAGTTGTTATTGCTGCTGAAGCTGCTTCCTGACTAGATACATCAATTCCACCGCTAGCTTTTATTGAGATTGAATCTCCATCAGAAAGATTTGCAGAAGTCATAACAGGATCCACATCAGCTCCTACTATTCCAGAGTAAACTGTTGCAGCAAAACTATCCGCTTCAAGTTCAATATCACTAACTGCATAAAATTCATTAGCTGAAGTATTCTCAATAGAATCAGTACTACTAGTAAAAGATACTGCTACAACCTCATTATCACTATTTAATACTACTTGATCTATTAAGTCAGCAACATCATCAGTTCCAGATGTTGAAAGTGTCAAATCAGTTAAATGCTCAGTACTATCAAAGTCTGCTACAGAATAATCCCCAGTAGATAATCCTTCTACATCGATTGAAGCAGCAGAAGCTGTTATATTAGTCATTGCACCAGCAGAATCCGCATCAAAAGTTACAGTACCAGTTTCAACTGTTTCCGCAAATGTGAATAAACCAGCAGCATCAACATCAGCAGTCGCTAAATCTCCTGTAGCATAAGCATCATCTAGCAAATCAAAAGTTTTAGCATCAGTACTAACTGCTACAATTTTCCCATCATCATTTGTTAAACCATAATTTGCAACTTGTCCATCAACAGTAATATTATCAACCTCAACTACATTAAGAACATTTTCGCCCTCTACAATACCAACTGTATCAATATCACCCGTAGCAGCTGTTGTTGTTGTTGTTACTAATTCAAACGTCGCTTTTCCTTCTCCATCTCCAGATACTCCTAAAGTTTCAGCATCCATAGCATTTATAGCTACTGATAAGTCCTGGCCTTCATTAGCTCCTATGTGAAGTTTTCCTGTAAGACTTCCGTCAAGAAGTTTCTTAGTATTGAATTCTGTAGATTCGGAAATTCTAGTGATTTCACTTGATAACTGGTCGATTTCCTTCTGGATTTCTCCTCTATCTTCTGCTGTGTTGGTATCATTTGAAGATTGTACTGCTAGTTCTCTCATTCTTTGAAGAATGTTTTCTGTTTCTTGAAGAGCTCCCTCTGCTGTCTGTATCATTGAGATACCGTCTTGAGCATTTGATTGTGCCTGCTCTAGTCCGTTTATCTGTGCTCTCATTTTTTCAGATATTGCTAGTCCTGCTGCGTTATCAGCTGCAGAGTTTATAGCTAATCCTGATGATAATTTCTCTAAAGATTTTGATTGTTTTGCATTTGCGCTGCTCATATATCTGTGAGCGTTTAACGCCATTAAGTTATTATTAATTCTCATTTGTAAACCTCCGTGTTTTTTATTATTCGGCATCCTTGCCTTAGATTTTTTGAATCTCAACTGCAGTTTTGTGATTCACTATATATATCGGGAGGGTATTTTAAAACTTTAGGTTTTTAGGAAGTTTTTTGATATTTTTTACATAAAAAAATTGATATCTACAAAACTACAGGTGCTTTTTGTAAATATCAAAGTTTTTCTTCCGTTCGTTGATCTCTCGTCCAGTCTTCTTGACTTTTGCTTTTTCTTCTTCCATCTTTTCTATATTTTTCTTTTCTAAGGCTCGTATTTCTTCTACAGTTGTTTTTATATGGTTTTCGATGTCCTGGTCGTTTTTTTCTTTTTCTTCTTTTATTTTCTTAATTATTAGGGCTTTTTTGTCAACCAGTTTGGCAAGGAAATCTATATCTCCCTTTTCAATAGCCCTGGTCTGCTGGTCTGTTACTTCTTTATACTCTCTAAGGTACTTCTCCAGTTCAGACAACTTTCACTCCTTCCTTGGAAGCCTCCTTCATCGCCTGGTACCATGTCTGTCTAAATTCCTCTACTAAGGATTTAGCTTCCTGTAACTTTTCTACATCTTTTTTTATATTTCCCTGTATAAGTAAATTGTATATGTATTCGTAAAGATTGTCCATATTTTTAGATATTTCCATATCTTTATCTAAGGTGTTTCTTAAATGCTGTATTATTCGCTGGGCATTTTTTAGATTTTCGTTTCTTTTTTCTATATCATTCTTTCCTATGTATTCTATTCCGCTTTTTATATCTTTGATACATCTATTGTAAAGCATAAGAGTTAATTCTTCAGGGGAAGCTGTCATTATACTTTGTTTTTTGTATTTGTCTGCTGCTTTTCTCTGGTTTTTCTGATACATTCTTATCCTCCTTTAAGACATCATCATCCCGTAAAGGGATTCGCTTTGAGCGTTTAACTGACTGATTACTCTTTCCATTCTTGTAAACTGATCGAAGTAGTAGTTTTCCTTGTCTTCCATCTTGTCTATGGCTTTTTGAATTCTTTCTTCTATAGAGTCAAGCTGCCTGGTCATGAAGTTGTTGAACTCTGTAGTGTCTCCATCTACACCGATTTTTTCCACTAAGGTTCCTTTAAAACCGCTGGCATCTCTTCTAGTCCTTACGGCATCGTTAAGTATGTCGCTAATTCTATGGGCAAAACCTACTTCTCCATATCTTTGGTTTCTATCGGCCGAAGATAAACCAGGTCTGTAGGATATATCTTCTTCCTTATTAAACAAGGCCATTACTTCTTCAGGATTTTGATCTAACGCCTGCTTTAACTTTGCTTCATCTACTACTATTTCAAACTTGTTGTAATTGTCTGAATTACTTATGCCTATTTCCCTAAAGTTTGTAGTAGTTCCGTCTATATTATCGTAAAAGGCACTTCTAAGATTTCTCATAATGTTTGATAGTATGGAGTCGTTTCTAAGAAGTCCGCTTTTTGCTTTTTCTTCCCATTTTTCTATCTGGGATTCGGTCATTTCCTCTTTTTGAGCTTCCGTAAGGGGTGGATAGTCTCTTTCTATTTTTTCTGATAGTCTATCCTGTAAATCAGCATATATTTCGTTGAAGTCATCAATAAAGCTGGTGATTTTTTCCATCACTTCTTCAGAGTTATTTTCTACAGTAAATTCTATGGCTTCCGTAGTTGGTGCCTTTAGGGTATATGTAGCTCCATCTATTGTAAATACATTACTGCTTCTGTAAATAGGATCACCACCACCGTTTAAGTAGAATTTAGCATCCTGACCGTTTTGTACTACCTCATCGGTAATATTTATATAACTGGAAGCTCCAAATAAGTTTCCGTCAGTATTTGTAATATTTATCTCCGCACTTGCTCCCGTGTCTGTTGTAGTCATGGTAAACTTATCGCTTACCTGGGAGTAAGTCATTTTAACTCCTGCATCGGAGTTGTTGATTTCATCTATTACAGTACTTATTTTAGTAGTATTTGTGAAATTAAAGTCTACACCGTTTATATTAAAGGATACTGATTCTGTTTCTCCAAAGGCATTTTCCAGGGTGGTGTCTAAATTTAATACGTTTTGATCTCCTGATGTCATACCTACGGTAGATAGAAAATCCGTACCTTCTCCTCCCGTGGAAACTTTTAGTATGGAGTTGTCTGCTGAAAAACTTAGTTCTCCAGTCCCTGTATCTACTGCTGCAGTAATCCTGTTAGCTCCAAATTCATTTTCAAATAGGGTATTTAATTCAGCTTCCAGCTCTGCTCCTGTAAAGGTTCCATTTACAGTAATATCTCTGCTTACTCCATCTAGGGATACCTTGAAAGTTTCATTAGCATAGTATGCTGAAGCACTTATATCTAATGTACCTGAAACTGCTCCCTTTACCCTAGCTGTACTTGAGGTCTGTGAAGCTGTAGCTATCTGATCTATCCTGTCTATAGAGTAGTTTCCAAGCTGGGCATCTCCGTTTACGGATATTTCAGCATACCTGGATATGTCCGTAAGGCTGCTGTAAAGGTTGGCTTCCTTAGTTCCTGATGTTGACAAAATATTGGACTCCGGCTTTAGTATGTCGTAGTGTTTACCCATAAAGTCGTTGATATCCGTTAGTACTTCCCTATAGGATTCTTCTCTCCATTCTAAAAGCTGCTTGTCCTGCTTTAAAGAATCTATCTTTTCCTGCTCAGCAGTAAGAAGGCCTTCTATTACCTTTTCTGTATCCATGCCGCTTATTAGTCCACTTATTCTCGATGTATCTGTACTCATTGAGGATGATATTTCACTCATTTTCTTTCACCTACACTTTTTGATCTACGTTTAATCCTAAATATTCCATTAATCCTTCGGCGTAATCCAGAAGTTTCTGGGCCGGGATCTGATTTACTACTTCGTGAGTTAGTGTGTCTACTACCTTGACTACATGTTTTCCTGTCTTTTCATGGTAGGAATACTCAAGTTTCTTGTTTTCCGCCATATAGTTTTCGTTGACTTTTTCTACAGCCTTTGTGATGTTATCCCTTGTGGTATTTACATTTAACTGTATATGATTTGCATCGGTTTTTATTATCTTTTCTTTTTCCGACTGTCCCGTATTCCTGTCTAATTCTGTATTTATCATGATACTATCTACCGGGTTTACTGAATTTAACATATTATAAAACCTCCTTACCCTATTTATTCGTATTTTTTCTATCATTAGGTATATCGGAGGCTTTGTTAAATTTCTTTAATTCATTTTATCTTATCTTTTAAAAAATCTGCTATTTCCCTGCTGTTTATGTTAAATAGGGACTTTTTATTTGTATCTGTAACTTCTTCAAGTATTTCTTTTCTTATGATTTTTTTATCCCTTGGTGCTTCTATACCTATCTTTACCCTGCCATCATCGGCTTCTATTATTTTTACCTCTATATCATCGCCTATTAGAAAGCTTTCATCATTTTTTCTTGTAATTACCAGCATAATTTATCTCCTACTTCTTTATTTCTACTATATGTCTGACACTGTAGGTGTCGTCGTCTAAAATTATCTGCTTTCCTTTTTTCGATGGTATGGATATAATAATAGGGCTTTTAAGGTTTACGGAGATTTTATTCTTATCTATAAAGGTAACTATAGATAGTACTAAAACATCTTCCGGTTTTTCAACTTCCAGGGATTTAAGTTCCGAATCATCTACATCTATTTCGTATTCTTTGTATATTAATGCCGGAGGAATAAGGATAAATCCTACTCCTTCTTCTTTCTTTGCCTCCATTATTTGAAATGGGCTGTCTTCTCCCCCGTAGTTTGAGATTATGTATTCCTTATAATCTTCAAATCCGTATATACCTTTTTCAAAATAATAGGTGTAATCTTTTAAATTATTTTTTTCTCCCAATTTAATCCCTTCTTTCTATCTTAGAAAATCTACTAGAGTAGGTTGGATAATATTAGCCCCTACCTTTAGAGCTGCATTATATACCATTTGGTTTGTTTGATAATCTATAATCGCTTCTTCTATATCTATCTCGCTGACTTTCGATTGAAGTTCTTCCAGGTTGTTTTTATCTTCAAATATCTGATCTTCCAGCATGTTTAAGTTTGATATCTTTGCACCTACTGAAGACCTGGTAACCTGGAGTTTATCGAAAAAGTCTGTAACCTTTCCCAGCTGGTCATTTAATGAATCTGTAACTCCAGTATCTCCCTTTAATTTGGCACTTATATCGTCTAACAGCTTTAATAAGTTTTCATCTCCCGTACCAAGAATCTCTATTGCCGGGAGAGATACGTCCATCCTGGTACCCTTACCTGTGTTGTATTCCATAGTCTGTCCAAACAATAAATCTTCTATAGAGTTTCCTCCAGCATCAGTTGCTGTAGGAAGGGTTTTTATATCATAACTGTTGTAATTATATATATTGCTTCCATCTACATCTACTCCTCTTGTTATAGGAGTAGAAGATGTGTTGTATCCTCCAAATAAATACTTTCCTGCGTAGTCTTTATTAAGCAAGGCTATAATATTGTCTTTTGTAGCATCTACAACCTTTGCCATGGATTCCTTGTCGTTTTCGTTGTAGGTCTCATTTAAGGCCTGCTGGAGAACTTCTTCTACATCTACTAGTGAGTCGGATATGTGACTTATAGCTACTTCCTGTTCATCCAGTACTGTTACGGCTTCTTTGATGTTTGACTCGTACAAGTCTGCTCTTTGAAGTTCGGATTTTATATCCATACTTTTTACAGCATTTATAGGATCATCGGATATTTTAAAGAAGGCTTTTCCAGTAGAAACCTGCTTGTGAGAATAGGCCATGTCGTTGTAAAGCTTATTTAAATTTGATAAAAACTGTCTGCTCATCATTTTATTTGAAACTCTCATAGCTACCTCCCTTACCTAACCATATTTACTAAGGTTTCCATCATCTGATCTGCTACTGTAATGACCTTAGCTGCTGCATTGTATGCCTGCTGGTACTGAACCATATTTATCATTTCTTCGTCTATAGATACTTCCGATACTGCCAGTTTTTCACCTTCTATGAAGTTCGTAAGTTCCTGCTGGCTTCTCATCCTGCTGTCAAAGTAGTTTTTATTTATAGCCATATCTGAAATAGTTTTCTGATAAAAACTTTCAAGGTTTGCAATATTGTTGCCTGTTGTACCATTATAATCTACAGATAAGTCTGTTTTATCTCTTAGTTCTAAGAAATCTGTTCCATTTTCGCTGTTTCCCCAGTTAAGGTCTCCTGAAATTTCTTCTCCAGATAATCCTATGTTGTATCCACTATCCAGTAGTTCTGTAGATACTTTTATGTTTAAAGCTGCTGTTAATTCTTCACTAACTGGTTCAAAGAAATTTACTCCGGTTTGACTTGTATTTCCATTTCCAGCATAGGGAATTGTATATCCTGCATTATTAATTGAGTTGAATTCTTCTATCATACCTTTTGCCAGAATGTTCAACTGGTCCATGTAGTAAGGTATGCCCTGGTCTCCTTGAGTGCTTCCATCTCTTGTGTCAAGAAGTCCTTTAAGTTTTCCAGATTGGGGTTTTACTTCACTAGTTGTGCCTTCCCAGTATATTACGTTGTCGTGTTCTCCAGTGTAAGGGTTTAATTCTCCAGATTCTACTTCCATGTACTTTACATGGGTTCCACTTATTACCGATGTTCCTGCAGCGTTTACTACCAGCTTACCTGTAGAGTCTTCAAAGGCTTCTATGTTTACGTATTCGGAAAGTTCATCTATAAGTAAGTTTCTTTCGTCTCTTAAATCATTGGCCTGGGTACCTTTTAGCTCGTAATTGTGTATAGTTTTGTTGAGTTCGTGTACTCTTTCTATAATGCTGTTGACCTGGTCTACGCTCATTTCTATTACGTTATCTATTTCTTTTTGATATTCTGTAAGCTCAGTAGCCACGGTCCTAATAGAGTCCGTAAGTTTAACGGCATTTTGCACCACCGTTTCCCTGTAGGTTGCTTCCTGGGCATTGTTGGTAAGCTCTTCCATAGATACAAAAAAATCCGACAGGGACTGGTTTATTCCGTGGTCAGAAGGCTCTCCAAATATATTTTCTATATATGTTGTCGTTTCACTTTTAGTTTCAAGTTCGTTTTTGACGGAATTTTCACCTCTAAATTGGTAGTCCAGGTATTCGTCTCTGATTTGAGTAAGTTTGTCTATATCTACTCCTGAACCAATGGTGATTTTGTTTGCAGTTACACCCTGTCTAGATGAAAAATCAAGACGCTGACGGGTGTATCCTTCCGTATTTGCATTTGCTATATTATGACTGGTAACATCCAGTGCTTTCTGGCTGGCTACCAGTCCTGTTCTTGCTATTTGTAGAGAATAGAATCCCATAGTTTTCTCCTCGTTCTTTGATTATATTATTTCGTCTACTAACTTTGTTTCTCTTTCTATTTTCTTTTCTTTGTTGTAATTTTTGTCTATATTGTTTTTACCTAATATTCTCAAAGATAAATCTATCCAATCTAATCTTGATTTAACAAGCATGTTGTTTGAAGAGTTTATTTGATCTAACTCCTGCATTGATTTAATAAGGCTTTCTTGAGTTTCTTCCATTTTAGCTGCTTCTGATTCATTCAAATATTTTTTAAGCTCGGTCATATTGAAGGAATCTTCAGGTATGTCGTACTGGGTACGGATACTTCTGGACATAGCTTTCCTTCTGTTTTCTAAAAGGGAGAATTTCATTGTAAGGGCTGATTCTACCTTTACGAGCATATCAAGCTCTTTAACGTCGTTTTTTTCGATGTACTGCTTCATTTCCTTTGATACATCTATAAGGGCGTTGTAGATTTTATTCTGGTTTTCTAGTATTTCTATTAAATCATTAATATTATTTTTCATATTTATTCCCATCATAGCAGTTTATCCGTAATTTTTTTTGCTATTTCTTCTGGATTAACTTCGTAGGTACCTTCGTTAATCTGATTCTTAAGATTTTCAATCTTTTCTTTTCTTTCTTTAGCGTCCATTTCCTTCAACTGATCAAGTGCCTCGTTGTGCATCTTGTAGTTTTCAGAAATATCGATTTTGTCCTCGAAATAGTTTTTGCCCTCAATATTTTTTTCGTCAAGTTTGTTTACATCGTTGTTGACGTTTTTACTGCCCTCTGCTTTTTCGCTATTGTATTTGTTTAAAATATTTGAATATTCTGAAGGTTTGATTTTCATTTTTAAAGCCTCCTTAAAAACTTTACTTCCTTAGATTGTTTGATACAGATTCTAATTCATCTGCTGTTTGTACTATTTTTGAGTTCAGTTGAAATATTCTTTGATGGAGTATTAGGTCTGTCATTTCTTCTGCCAAGTCTACGTTGGACATTTCTTTATATCCTTGAAGTACTGAAGACCTTTCAGTTATATATGGAGCTCCTGATAAATCGGATCTTCCGAATCTTCCTTCACCGTAGTCTAAAAGCATTGCCGGGTTGTTGAAGTTGACCATTAACAGTCTTGTTTCTTCTCCTTCTTCAACCGGTTCCATCATGTCGAATATTACTTCACCATCTGTCTCAATACTTATATCGTTACTTTCTGCAGAAACTTTAATTTTTTCTTCATTAGAATCTACTAAAAAATATCCCTGGTCGTTTATTATGTTTTTAAAGCCTTCTTCATCGGAGGGTGTAAATTTAAAACTGCCACCTCTTGTGTAAAATAGATTGTCAAAATCGTCTTTTACTCCTATAAATCCTGGACCGTTTAAGGCTAGGTCTAGGTTGCCGCCGGTTTCTTTTAAACTCCCCTGGGAAAAATCTTTACCTATGCTGCTTATGAAGGTTCCTGAACCTGTGGTATAGTAGGTCCTATCTCCTCCAGGGTACTGTTTTTGAGATAAATTGTAAAGAGCATCTTCGAATACTGCTTCGTCTTTTTTATATCCTTCAGTATTTATATTTGCAAAGTTGTTGGATATTACATCCATACCCATTTGTCTAAAGGTTAATGCTGTTTTAGCTGTATAAAATCCCTGTATCATTTATCCCACCTATACCTTTCCTAATCTGTTTGATGATATGTTGTTTATACCGTCAAGCATCTGTATTAGTTTTTGATTGGTTGTAAATTTATTTGATATTTCTATAAGGTTTGTCATTTCTTCCGAAAGTTCTACGTTGGAGGATTCTATGAATCCCTGCATTACTGCACCGGTAGCCTGTACCATGCCGCCACCGCCTGTGAAGGCACCGTTTTGAGCTTTTTCCATACCTTCTCTGTTGGCGAAATCTACAACATTTAATCTATCGACTACCTGCCCGCCTACCCTAATAGTTCCGTTTTCTTCTATATGAAAATCGTTATCGCCTATAAATATATGTCCATTTTCTCCTACTACCCTATCTCCTGTATCTGTTACCAGAAAACCTGCCAGGTCTTTTCTCATGGACATGCTTCTTTTATATAAGGGGCCGATATCCGTATCTATGGTAAAAAATCCATCGCCGTGGATAGCCACATCCCAGGGATCTTCCGTCTGTTCCACTGGTCCCTGTAAAAAGTCCGTATAAACTTCATCTACATAAACTCCCGGCTCGTTGTAAAACTGTCCCAGGTTGTATCCTTTAGTGATTCTCGACTCTAAGGCATCGGATAAAACAGTGCCGAAGGACCTTCCTATTACCGTATCCTTTTTATATCCCGGTGTATCCATATTTGATACGTTGTTTGATGCTGTGTCTAATTTTTGCTTTAAATACTGCATGGAACTTCCCAGCATTTTTATTCCAGTATCCATCTTCTCACCTCTAATTTATTACTTTAACTATATTTTCCTTAAGTTCATCGTTTATTTCTTTCATGATTTGAGATACTCTGGATTCAGATATATCCAGAACCTCACCTATTTCTTTGAGATTTAATTCTTCCTTATAATATAGGGCTATAATCTGCTGCTTTCTCTGACTTAACTTTGTAATTTCCTGAGCGAGGATTTTTTCCATTTCTTTCTTCTCCAGGACCTTCTCCGGATTGTATTCATCGGAACTTCTTTCCATAGGAGACATGCCTTTGCTTACGGCATTTTCAAAGGAAGCCATGTTGGAGCTTTCAACGTAGTTTACTACCTTTGCATATTCGTTTAGGGAAAGTTTTGCTGCCTTTGCTACTTCCATATCTTCTGGTTCCCTATCAAGCTCTCTTCTAAGCTCTTTCCTCTTATCTGAAATAAGCCTTTCCTTTTCTCTTATGTTTCGTGAGACCCAGTCCTGTTTTCTCATGAAGTCCTTTATAGAACCTCTAATCCTGATAGAAGCGTAGGTTTCAAACTGGACGTCTTTAGATAAGTCGAATTTGTCAACGGCATCTATAAGACCGATTACTCCTACACTGTAAAATTCTTCCTTTAAATAGTGTCCCCCTATCATCATGTGGACTATTTTTCTCACCAGAGAAAGGTACATTTCAACTATTTTATTTCTATATTCTTTTTTATTGGTCTTTTTATACTTTTCCCAAAGTTTTTTCTCTTCCATCTAACCCCTCGTTTCAAATGCTGATACTTCCTACTACTTTAATATCGTATCTGCTGTCTATCTCTGATACGGACATAACATCTAAGTCTTTTCCGTTTTGTTTTATGAGGTTTCTAATATGTCTTCTTAGTACCGGTGTGGTAACGAGAACAGGGTTGTTCCCATCTTCCATCGCCTGGTTGTATTCTTTTATGGTGTTTTCTGTAAACTGCTGTATTTCCTGAGGTTTTAATGTGTTTTGAGGACTATCTCCCGAGTTTGTTACTGTTTGAGATATCTTTTGTTCTAGTTTAGGAGAAATCATCAGTATTTCAAGTCTATCCTCGTAGGCATATTTGGCAGATATTTCCTTTTTCAGTCCCTGTCTTACGTATTCCGTAAGTTCATCTACATCGGGAACGGTCTTACCGTAGTCTCCTAGAATTTCAAGTATTGTAGGTAGACTTTTTATCTTGAGTCCTTCTTGTAGAAGGTTTTTAAGTACCTTCTGCAGGGCACCCATGGATACTATATCGGGAATCACGTCTTCTACTAGGGCTGGATACTTATCTTTCAGTGTATCAACGAGATCTTTTACTTCTTCTCTGCCTAAAAGCTCGTGGCTGTTTCCTTTTATAACTTCCGATATGTGGGTAGCTATTACAGATATAGGGTCTATTACTGTAAATCCTTTCATCTCAGCCATATCTACTTCTTTTTCTTCTATCCAGTAGGCTGGCATTCCGAAGGCGGGCTCTCTTGTTTCTATACCCTTTAGCTCTTCATCGGTATCTTCAGGATTCATAGCCAGGTAGTAGTCGCTTAGTACTTCTCCTTCTGCTATTTTGTTTCCTTTTATATTTATAATATATTCGTTTGGCATAAGGTTTGGATTGTCTTTTACTCTGATTTTCGGTACTATAACTCCCATTTCCATGGCAATCTGTCTTCTTATCATAACAAGCCTGTCTAAGAGTTTTCCTCCCTTTTGCCTATCTACAAAGGATACCAGGTTGTATCCGAATTCTATAACTATAGGGTCGGTGAATATGTAGTCGGTGATTTCGTATTCGTCTTCCTGTTTTTTAGCCTTTTCTATTTTCTTTTCCTGGGCCTGCTCCTGCTCTTCCTGGAAGGTTGAGTATATTCTGTATCCAAATATCAAGAGGGAAGACCCTATAAGTATTAAAGGTACCTTAGGCAATCCTGGAATGAAGGTCAGTCCTAAAAGGGATATGCCGGTAATTAACATAACGTTGTATCTAGAAAAAAGCTGTTTTATAATTTCCGTATTCAGGTTTAATTTTGAACCTGACCTGGTCAAGACTATACCAGAGGCTGTTGATATAAGTAGGGCTGGTATCTGGGATACCAATCCATCCCCAACGGTAGCCAGGGTATATATGTCTACAACCTGGGAAAATTCCTGTCCTGTGATTACCAAGCCTATTACTATGCCACCTATAAGGTTTATAAGGGTAATAATAATACCGGCTATGGCATCTCCTTTTACGAACTTACTGGCTCCATCCATAGCTCCGTAGAAATCGGCGCTTCTCTGGATTTCTTCTCTTCTATCCTTAGCCTGTTTTTCGTTTATAAGTCCTGCATTTAAGTCTGCATCTATGGCCATCTGCTTACCGGGCATAGCGTCAAGGGTAAACCTTGCGGCTACTTCCGATACTCTTTCGGCACCTTTTGTGATTACTATAAACTGTATTACTATTATAATTAAGAATATTATCAAACCAACTACCGGGTTGCTTCCTATAACGAAACTACCGAAGGTTGCGATAACATTTCCTGCATCTCCTCCATTACCAAGAATTAATCTGGTAGAGGATATATTTAATGATAGTCTAAATAATGTAGCCACTAATAATAATGAAGGAAAAGATGATAATTCCAGGGGTGAATCTACATAAAGGGCTGACAGTAGAAGTACTAAAGAAAATGTAATGTTTATAATTAATAGAAAGTCTAGAATAGCTGTACTCATAGGTACTACTATAATGACTATGATACTTATAATAAGACCAGCTATCATGCTGTCTTTTAATCTTACTAAAATTTTCTTCATCTCCTTCCTACACTATCATCCTTAAGATATTTTCATAAAGTTCCAGGGTAAACTGGGTAATTTCCGTCAATATCCAAGATCCGAAAAATATCAAAGATAAAAACACAACTATTATTTTCGGTACAAAGGCCATAGTAGGTTCGTTGATTTGGGTTGTAGCTTGAAATAAGGCTACAATAAAACCTATAACTAGGGCTCCTATTATCATTGGTGAAGATATGGCCAGTATGGTCATAACTCCGTCTTTCATTATTAGTACTACGTCTTGAACTTCCATATTATACTCCAAAGCTTCTTACTAAGGTTTCAAACAGTAGGGTCCATCCATCTACTAATACAAACAATAGTATTTTAAAGGGTAGGGATATTGTAATCGGTGGTATCATCATCATACCCATGGACATAAGGACGCTGGCTACTATCATATCTACTACTATGAATGGGACGTAAAGGATAAATCCCATAATAAAGGCTTTTTTCAACTCACTGGTAATAAAGGACATCATTACCACTACCAGAGGCATGTCTTCTAAGGATTCCGGTGTGTCTTCCATCCCGTAGAGTTCCATAAAGAAATTGATGCTGTTAGGTTCCGTCCTAGCCTGGTTGAACATGAATTCTTTTAAGGGTGTAATTGCAGCATCGTAGGCTTCTTCCGTTCCCAGTTCCCCTTCCATATAAGGCTCGTAGGCCTGGTCTGCTATAACCGTAAAGGTCGGTGCCATGATGAAAAAAGTTAGTATCAATGCTATGCCTATTAAAACCTGGTTTGGCGGCATCTGTTGAGTACCCATGGCATTTCTTGTAAAAGAAAGTACTATTATTATTCTGGGAAAGGTAGTTACGGTCATTATGATTGCGGGAATAAAGGTTAAGAGGGTAAGTACTACTACAAGTCTTACTACATCCGTAGTATTTTCCTCATTTTGTATAAATTCTTCTACTACAGATTCCTGAGCAAAAGCCGGTGTAAAAAAACTCTGTAATATAATAATGAAGAAAAAAATTAATATTAGGTTTCTAATCTGTTTTTTTGTAGTATTTTTTGAAAAACTGTCCGAAGTCTTTGCCTTCATCTTCATTTCTAAATTCATCCAACTTATCTCCATCTATTTCCTTTATCTTTGTAATCCTATCGTTTGTAACCCCTATAAGTATAGTTTCATTTCCCACCTGTATGATCTCTATCCACTTGTCGTTGGATATAATTAACCTGTCCAGGGATTTTATGTATTTGCTGTTTTTTATTGAAAGTTTTGACGACAGGGCTAGTTTTTTATAAGCCCATCCTATTCCAATAAGTATTGCTGCAAATATTACTATTCCTACTGCGGCTTGTGCCATTGAATCCATATTTCCTCCAGTGTTACTTTTTGTTATCTTTAAAGGTTGTAATTCTAATGCCGTAGGCTTCATCTACAAGGACAACTTCACCCTTAGCAATTTTCTTATCGTTGAAAAGTATGTCTACATTTTCTCCTGCTATTTTGTCAAGCTTAATTACGCTTCCTTCCTCTAGGGTGAGGATATCTTTTGTAGTTTGACTAGTTCTTGCAAGTTCAACCTTTAATTCCATATCTATTTCCGATAAGAAGTCTATTTCCTGTTCTTTTTCTTCTTCTTTTTCTTCCTGCAGTTCTTCGAATTCTATTTTTCTGATTTTGTTTTTTTCTTCCATAATACCTCCAACTACTGGGTGATTAATTCTTCAAAGTAAATACTTTTGATTCCATTTTGTAATTCTAAGTTCATTGATATGTCTTCTTCTATTTTTACCGAAATTTTTTCTTTAATGTCGTTAGCTCTATATTCTGAAGCTGTAAAGCTTCTAAGTACTTCTAATATTATATCGTTAACTATATAAGCTTTTTCCTCAAACTCCAGCTGATCTTCTTCGCTATCTAGTTTAAAGGTAAGTCTGCATTTTACGTAATTGTTTGAGTTTTTAATATTTGTAATAATAGCCTTACTCATCTGGTACTTATATGTTTCAATTTCTTCACCTTCGGCTACACTTTCGTCTTTACCGTCAAATATATCAGTAAGGACTACTACTATAGTTCCAGTGAAAAATATAATTATTGCCATCATTACTATTAATAATATTAGAAGTGGTTTTTTATTCATTGTATGCTCCTTGATATATTCTAACTGCCTTCATTTGTAGTTTTGATAAGCAGTATGTCTGTTCTTCTGTTTTTTGCTCTGCCCTCGATAGTATCATTTGTTGCTACAGGATTGTATTCTCCGTAACCCATAGGCACTAGCTTATCCGGTTGAAAGTTGCCTTCGTATCTGAAAAAGTATAAAACATTTAATGCTCTTTCTATGGATAGTTCGAAGTTATCCCTATACCTTCCAGTAGTAATAGGAAGATTATCGGTATTTCCTTCCATTATGATCAGTTCCAAGGTATCATCGTAGCTTTTTATTATATTTACTATTTCCCTTAAGGTTTCTGTAGAATTTTCATATATATTTGCTTCTTCAGGAGAAAATAATAGGTTATTTGAAAGTCTAATTCTTATTTCCGAATTGGATTTGGCTATTTCCAACTTTAATCCTTCTACATCGTTGAATTCTATCAATTCTCCGTAAAGGGCTTCAAACTCTTCGTCTATTATTTCCTGGTCTACCTGATTTCCTTCTTCTAGGGGTTCTTCTATTTCTTCCTCTTCGACAGGTACTTCAATTTCATCTTCCTGGGTTTCCTCTATCTCTTCTTCCGGCTCTTCAGTTTCTTCTTCTGGGGGTTCTTCTATATCTTCTTCCGGTTCTTCAAGGTCATCATTTTCTTCGAGATTTTCTTCTAAATCTTCTTCACCAGCCTCTTTTTCTTCCTGCTGTCTTTGACTTTCTATAAGCTGCTCTCTTATGTCTATATTGTTGTTTTCAAGAACGCTGGAACTGTCTTCTAATATAGAACTGGTATCAGAATTTTCCTGGATAACAAACTCTCCTGAAAAGGTCTTAACTAGCTCATCCCATTTTTTTGCATCTACTTCCGAGAAGGAAAACAAGAGTACAAAGAAAGCCAACAACAGGGTAACTAAATCACTGTAGGTGGTAAGCCAGTCTTGTGATGTATCCTCTTCTACCTCTCTATGCTTCCTGTTGTTGAACCCCATCTAAATCATCCTCTTCTTCTATTTCTTCTTCCGGTTCTTCAAGATCTTCTTCTCTTCTACTCTGCTCCATAAAGGTTTTTAATTTTTCTTCTATCATTAATGGAGTTTCTCCAGCTTGTACCGAAAGAATTCCTTCTATAACCATGTTTCTATATCTTACTTCCTGGTCGCTTTTAAACCTAAGCTTTCCTGCTAAAGGTAGAAATACTCCATTAGCTAAAAGGGTTCCGTAAAAAGTTGTAATCAATGCTACCCCCATGCTTGGGCCGAGAGATGCAACGTCATCTAAATTTTTAAGCATTAGAATCAGTCCTATAAGGGTTCCAATCATACCAAAGGCCGGTGAGTACTGGCCGAAGGTTTTTAAAACTCCTTCTCCTTCCCTATGTCTATCAACCATGTTTTCCAGATCAAGATTTAGTATTCTCTCTATCATCTTAGGCTCTGAACCGTCAACAATGAGTAGTATTCCTTTTTTCATGAACTCATCGTCTATATCGTCTATCATCTTTTCCATTGCTAAAAGACCGTCTCTTTTTGCAATATAGGACAACTGACTAAGCTGACTTATGGTTTTTTTTACATTATAGGAATCATCTTTAAAGGCTTTTTTCATTACCTTTATTGAATTTTTAAGTTTTTCAATAGGATAAGAGGTAAGAACCGCTGCAATAGTTCCTCCCAGTACTATAAGTATGGAAGCAATATCCAGAAAGGCTCCGGCAGAGCCTTTTGTGATAATTGCAACTATTACTATTATAAATACTCCCAATAACCCGGTTAAGCTTGATATATCCATCTTACAAGTCCCCTTTTACAACCATATCTTTGTCGTAGTAAATTTTTCTTCTAAATTTTACGATTCTTTCAACTATTTCTTCCGCTGATTCTTTTACTAAATACCTGTCTTCATTGACGGTGATAATTACCGTATGGGGTACTTCTTTAATAACCTCTATCAGGTCTATATTTAGATAAAATTCTTCACCGTTTTGTTTTGTTAATTTAACCATATATTTCTCCTAATTATCTCTTAAGGTTTACAAGCTCCTGAAGTACTTCATCGGATGTTGTTATAATCTTTGAGTTAGCTTGAAATCCTCTTTGAGCTACTATCATTTCCGTAAATTCCCTAGATAAGTCTACATTTGCCATTTCTAAAGAACTTGATGCTATTGATCCTCTTTCCCCTGTTCCAGCTACACCTACTTGAGGTTCTCCAGAGTTCCATGAGGTTGCAAATAAGTTTCCTCCAACCTTTTCCAAACCTTGAGGATTAATAAAGGATGCTACTGCTATGGTAGATACGTGGTTGTCTCTACCGTTGGAGAAGTTTCCTATTACCTTACCTTCCTGGTCTACTCCAAGACCGATAAGACTTCCTGATTCATAGCCGTCCTGGGTGGAGTTAACTACTGTGGTGTTTGCGTACTGGGTAAATTTGTCTTCATTGAAATTAAGGTCTATAGTCGCTGCTGATGCTCCATTTCCGTAATCAGTAACTTCAAATGGACCTATTGTACTATTTCCTAAATCTAATTTTCCTTCTTCTGTAAACTCTATAGTTCCTGAACCGTCAGTTATAGTAACTCCAGCTTCTGCAGTTGTTACATCATAGCTGAAGTTAAGGTCAGAATCTTTTGTGAATAGAATTGTAACTGAATGGGCTTCTCCTAGTGAGTCGAATAAAGTTGTATTATATTCAAAGGAATCTCCATCTTCCATTTCACTATCCAAATTACCTTCTAAATTTAACTCGCTTGTTGAGTTTGCTTCCATAGTAAGGGATGATAAGCTAATTGCTTCTAGGGGCATGCTTGTATCTATACTGTCGTTGTTGCCTTTGTTCCATCCCATTACCTTTTCACCGTTTACGGTAACCAGGTTTCCCGCACTATCTATTGAGAAGTTCCCTGCTCTTGTGTAGGAATTTGATAATCCATCGTTTACTACGAAAAATCCTCCACCATCTAGGGCTAAGTCTGTAATACTATCTGTTGTTTGTATATTTCCATTTGCATGGTTTGTAGTTATTGCTCCTATTGCCGTTCCTAAACCTACTTGAGATGGGTTTGTTCCACCTGTGCCTGAATTGGTAGGGGGCTGAGCTGATGCTACAGTCTGGCTAAGTACTTCCTGAAAAGTTACACTTGAACTTTTATATGCTACTGTATTTACATTTGCTATATTATTTCCTATTACATCTAATTTTGTCTGGTGGGTTTTAAGTCCTGATACACCAGAATACATTGATCTTAACATTTTTAATCCTCCGATTTTTTCTATATTTGTGCACCCGTCGGTCGGTCGGGGTGCTATAGCTTCCTGTTAAGGTCCAGCTATATATTTACTACTCCATCTACATTTGTAAAAACTTTATCTTTCATTGTGTCCATTACTGTTATGATTGTCCTAGTTTTCGTATCTGCTACACATATAATATTGTCGCTTACTATTAGTGGTGTCTTGATGTTCTTTTCTTCTGCTTTTTCAAAGGCATTTTCCAGTTTGTTGATGTCTTCTTCCTTTAAGTGGATATTCCTCTTTTGAAGTCTTTCCATAGAATGTTTTGAAAAAGTAATTTCCTTCTTGTCTCCCTTTACCTTCAACTTGCTGTTGAGCATGTCTTCAAATTCATTGCCCTGGGCTTTATTTTGCTGTTGATTTCTGGTAGTGTTTAGAAAGGCTTCTATTCTTTTACTGCTTATAATGTTGTTATCCATTTGTTACACCAACTACATTTTCCGGCTTTAGTTTTAAATCTCCTATGTTCAGTGTGGCTTTACCATCGGATATGCTTACACTGTCCACTATTCCTCCAGTTAGTTCCATCTGATTTGTTACCGGGTTTTTAATCCTACCCTCTACATATTTACCGATTAGATCTATAGCTTTGTTTTGTGCAAATTCGTTTTTCATAGTCTGCATTTCTTCTACCAGTGTAAATTGTGCTGTCTGAGCTATAAACTCGTTGTTGTCTACCGGTGATAAAGGATCCTGGTATTTCATCTGGGTTACTAGCATTTCAAGGAAGAATTCCTTATCTACTGAGTTGTCAATTTCTTTAGCCTTGGTACTGTATGCTGCTTGATTTGCTGCTGATGTTCCTGTTACTTCCATTTTTTTCACCTCTTATACGTAAAAATTTATTCCTTTTCCAGTGTATATTTCATCTATATTTTTTTCTGTGCTTCTTAAAGATTCTCTGTTTCCTGAAAATTGAGAAAATCTATTTTGGGAAAAGCTTTCTTCCTTTTTTCCTTCTCCTGTAAAGTCTTCCTGAGGATTATCGGAAAATAGGTTGAAGTCCTGTTTTTCACTTTCATTTGTTTCTATTACTACACTGCTTACTTTAATGTTTTTTTCTCCTAGTACTGCTGTAATCTGTTCTCCGCTGTTTCTCAGTATATTTTTTACTACTTCTTTCTCAGCAGATATTGTTGCTATCATACCTTCTTTGCCTTCTGTAAGTTTTACAGTCATTTCCCCAAGCACTTCCGGTTTAAGCTGTACCTTTATGAAGTTCCCTTTTTCTTCTTTTCCTGTAGTAATTGATTTTGCCATCTGGTCTATTATCGAATCTTTACCTACATTAAACTTATCAGATTTTCCTTCAACTTCTGCATTGCCTCGTATGCTAGCATCTTTAAAATTGTCTTTTGCACCTTCCAGGGATTTTTTTAAGTTTTCATTGAAGTCTACTTCTTTTTCTTCTTTACCTTCATCTATAGAACTTATATTTTCTTTAAGACTTTCTAATTTCTTTTCAAGTTCTTTATTCAGGTCATTTCCCTTTGAAGTTTCATTTTTCAGGGTAGTTAGTTTTTCTTCTTCTGATGTTTTTTTTAGGTTTTTAAGTTCTTCAATCTTAATCCCTTCACCGTCACTTGTTTCTAACTTGCTTTTCTCCTGGTTTTTTAAATTAAGATTTTCATCACCTAAAATTTCTTTAACTGGAACTTCTTGGTTTTGTCCTTCTTTTACAGGTTGTTCCATGTTAGTTTTTAATTCTACTGGTTCACTTCCCTGTCTAGGATCCTGTTTTGTTGATTCTTCCAGTTTTACTCCCTGGATACTTTCTAAGTTGTCAACCTTCCTGTTGGTTTCTTTTGATGATTCCGGTAGGTCTTTTAAGCTTAAAAAGCTTACTACTTGAATTACTTCCTCAGATTTTTTTTCTTCTTTATTTTCTTTTTCTAAGTTTTCTTCCTGGTTAGGATTTTCTTCAGTCTTATTAGTTTCTGTATCCTTATCCCCTTTTACATTTTTTCTTTCTAAAGTTTTGTTTTCTTCATCTAAGGTTTTTTCAAAGGAGTTTTTTTCGTTTGAATCTTTAACATCTCTAGGCTTTTTACTTTTAACACTATTAAAGGAATCTGATTTTAAGTTTACAACTGATCTTTCTATCAATGTGTCACCTCCTTTATTCAATTTTTATTATTTATTCAGAAGAACCTCCTCCGCTTATTAATTCACCTCCTTCTTGTGTTTCCTGAGTTTCTTCGGTTTCTTCTGTAACTTCCTGATTTTCCTGAGTTTCTTCAGTAGGTTGGTCATTTTCTAATAAATCTTCCAGTTCTTCATTGTTGTTGAATCTTTCAAGTACTATTTTGGCTGCTAAAGATGGTTCCATGTTTTCTAATATTGCTGCTCCATCTTCTTCGTCTATATTAAATACTACATTTCTTACCAGTTTTAAGTCTTCTATTTCCGTAAGCATTACTGCTGCATTTTCCGGTGCCATATTTTCTACTATGCTGCTCAGCTCTTCAATATCCTTATGTTCACCGTTGATTTCTTTTAGAAGAGTTTCTATTTCATCCTTGTTTTCCTGGATAGCTTCTTCTTCAGTTGCTATAGCTGCTTGTCTTTGGTTTAAGGTTTCTTCCTGAGTTTTTAATTCCTGTCTCTGGGCATTTATCCTCAAGAATTCTTTCCCTATCATTTCTTCATATTGTCTTACCATGTCTGCACCTACATAGGCTTCTGCTGCATTTTCCTGGTTTTCAATAAGCTGCTGGGTTACCCTGTCTACGACTGCAGTTTTTAGGTTGAATACATTCATAGCGAATAGTGCTATTAAGACGAATACTACTATTATCAAAGAAAATCCTGCGAATATTATTTTATCTATTGCTTCTACTTTCTTCTTATTGTTGTTTTTGGTTTTATCTTTCTTTTTCATATTCATATCCCTTTATTCTACCAACATGTCGTTGTCTTTTTTGGAGATTATTATTTCTTCATTTGCTTCCATTTCAAGTATTACTGCTACTATGCGCTGCTGGGCTTCAATGACTTCACTTAACCTAACCTTACCAAGCATATCCATTTCCTGCTGTACAATTTCCTTTGCTCTTTTTGACATATTTGTAAGGAAGTGTCTCTTAACAGATTCTGCTGTAGATTTAAGAGCAAGGGCAACATCTTTGTTTGATAATTTGGCGATAACTTTTTGAAGAGTTTTATTGTCGATATCCGTAATATCTTCAAATACAAACATTTTCTTTTTAATTTCTTCAGCCATTTCCGGACTGAACTCTTCAATCTCTTTGAAGATCCTAACCTCTGACTTTCTATCTATAGAAGATAATATGTCTGCCACTATGTTTATTCCCGCTTCTTCATCTCTTCTACTTTCTGCTCCTACTACGTCGTTTAACCTGGATTTTATTTTGTCTTCTATTTGACTTATAATTTCAGGGGATATCTTACTCATTTTTGCAATTCTTTTTACTATGTCCGTCTGTCTTTCCTCTTCCAGACCTCCAAGTATCTTAGAAGCCTGTTCTGATTCCATATAGGATATTATTAGTGCTATGGTTTGGTTTCTTTCTACTTTTATTAAATTTATTAGTTCTGTTGTATCTACCTGCTCTAAGAATTTAAATGGTTTTTTATAGTTGAGCTTGGACATCTTGTTGATTATCTGTATACTTCTTTGAGCTCCTAAGGCTTCCGTAAGTACATCTTTAGCATACTGTATTCCTCCACCGGAGATATAGCCTTCCGCCAAACACATTTCGTAGAATTCATTTAAAACATCATTTCTCGCTTCTGAAGGAATGGATTTAAAGTTTGCAATTTGGTATGTGATTTTTTCTACATCTGTGTCGTTGAGTTTTTTTAGTACTGTAGCTGCCGCTTTCTTATCTATTGATAGAATAAGGGCTGCTGCCTTTTCCTGTCCTGATAAACTTATATCCATATTTTCCTCCTATTTCGAATCTTCACCCAGCCATGAGCTTATGATATTTGCTATACTGTCTGGGTTTGCTTCTATAATTGATTCTATTTCTTTAATAACTTTTTCTTCTTCCTTGCTTTTGTTGAATTTATCTAAAACTGCTTCTTTTTTAGACTTGAGTTTTTCAAGTTCTTCATCCGTTGTAGTTTCTTTTTCTTCTACAGGCATCGCAGGTACCGTTTGAGGTTTCCTTTTAAACTGTCTTAACATCAGCACTGCCAGTACGAAGGTTAGAAGTAAACCTACTATAGCTATTAGGGTTTGTTCTCCTACGGGTAAACTGAATCCCTGGTCCTGACTCATAGCCGCCTGTAGTTCTGCTCTCTGAGCTTCGCTAGCTGCAAAATTCATGTATCCTACGGTTATTTTATCAAGCTCTATTCCTACAGCTGCTGCTGCTATCTGCTTTACATCTTCAAGTACACTTTCATCGGTAGAGGCCGTATCGTTTATTAGTACAGATACGCTTATATCTTCTATGCCTCCCTGGGCTTCATCTATAGTCTGTCTTAATTCATTGATCCTGTAATTTACTACGGTCTGCATTCTATCATTTAAACTTTCGCTGTCGATCATGTAGTTGTCTGCTGCATCTCCTGTATTTTGGGAGGTGTCTGATACCTTTTCCGTCAGTTCATCTATGATATATGGTATCCCTTCATCGTCTACAACAGGAGAGTACTCTATTACTTCCGTCAGAGTCTTATCAAGATTTACCTTTGCATTTACTGCTACGTTTATATTTTCTTCTCCAAATACGGGCTCAAAGAGGAATAGTACCTTTTCAGCTATGCTGTTTTCAACTTGATTTTCTATACCTAAAACATTGTTAGCTTCTGTTAAATCATTTTGACTCCCGGAGGATGGTAGTAGGTTGTTAAGGTTTGAATCAATGATGGCTACATTTTCTTCTTTTAAGCCGTTGATACTTGTTACCATTAATCTTTTTATAGCTTCAATTTTATTGGAGTCCGGTTTGAAGTTGTTTTCCAGTTCCAGTACTACATTTGCACTTACAGGTGTTTCTTCTGCATTGAATTTGAAAACCGTATCGTCTTCCATGCTTATGGTAACTATAGCATTTTGTATGCCCTGCAAGCTTGATATGGTATTGCTTAACCTCTCCTGTAACTGATAAAGAAGCATAACTTTTTTGTCCTGGCTGGAGGTTGTAAAGTTTATGCTTTCCATGTATAGGTCGTAGTTTAATCCTGACTTTGGGTAGCCTTCTAAGGACAGCTGCATACGAAGGTCTTCTTCAATTTTTTCGTCAACTAGTATTGTAGATGCATTTTCTACCTTAGATTTTACTCCTATCTCATCTAGCTTAGCTTTAATCTCTCCTGCTTCCTGAGTGCTTAAATCAGAGTAAAGTACTGTATATTCAGTTTTTCCTAAAAAATAACCTGTAAAAGATAAACTTATGGCAAGAAGTATTAAAAGCAGCACAATTCTTTTTTTCTTTTTGCTTTCTATTTCTTTCCAATAGCTTAAACCTTTATCTTTCAGGTTTTTTATTCTTTCAGGCATTTTTCTACTCCATTGCTGTGATTAATCATATTTATACTTGCATTCTCATAATTTCATTGTAGGCATCAATAATTTTATTTCTTACCTGCAGAGTCATCTGTAAGTTAACTGCAGTTTTTTCCGATTGAACTATATAACTGTGAAAATCATCACTTTTACCACTTATAATGTTTTCTAAACTTTCTTGAGTGGATGTAATGTTCTTGTCTAAATTTGTCATTGATTCTTGAAGAATTTTACCAAAGGAATTTTTTTCAGTTTTTATATCTTTCAGGGAATTAGTTTTTTGATTATTTGTACTTTGTATTTGAGCAGCTCTCTGTGGTGACACTGGATTTATTGGACTAATAGCCATTTATATTCCTCCTTTATTTCATAATTTCCATTGCTTTTTGAAACATGGACTTTGTTGCATCTATTACAGTAGCATTTGCCTCGTAGGCTCTAGTTGCGGAAAGCATTTCTATCATTTCTTCTGTAGTGTCTACATTTGGCATCCTTACGTATCCGTTTTCATTTGCTAAAGGATGATCTGGGTCGTAAAGAAGTTTGAAGGGTTCTTCCAAAGGTGTAATTACATCTACCTTAACTCCTTCTCCCTGCAAGGGTTTACTAAAATTATCCAGAACTTTGTTAAATTGGTTTGCATTATCATTTTCTGTAATTACAGCTCTTTTCTTTCTGTAAGGTTCTCCGTTTTCAGTAACTAGGGTATCTGCATTTGCTATGTTTTGGGATATTACTTCCATTTTCTTTTTTTGTGCGTATAATCCATTTGCACTTATATCTAAGGCTTTAATAAAATTCATAATTTCTATCCTTTCGATTCACTTAGTACTGTGTTTAAAAGATTTAACTGGAACTTGAGAGCTTGAGAAGCCAAGTCGTACTTCATCTGGTTTTCTGCAAGAGATACCATTTCCTTTTCCATGTCTACATTATTTCCGTTTGATTTCACGTCTAGCCCTCTCTGGTACTCTATTCTGTATTTTATTTCATCGGGACTTACTCCAGCTTTATGTTCTCCTTTAGATGCTGTAAGGTATTCGTTGATGACGTCTTCGAAGTTTACTTCCTTTGCCAAATATCCTTGGGATTCTGCATTTGCAATATTATTTGATATTACTTCATTTCTCGTCCACAATCCTTCTAAGGTTTTTTGGTAAAAGCTTAAAATGTTATCTGTATTGTTTATCATTTTTACCCTCCTATATAAAAAGACTCCTGGAAAAGGAGTCGAATTAACTGTATATAAAAACACTTCGGCGGTCCGGCTACCCTGCGCTAGTGCGGTTAGGTCCTATGACTTTGCGTCCTTACCTTTCGATAAGTTTACCTTTTCGATTAAAAATTTTATATTTTTTATGGAATTTTATATTTTTTTAAATTGTCATTTTTTACACTTTAAATGTATGTTTTTCACATTAAATTGTTAAATTTATTTTAAGAATACCATTCACTTTTAATGATGTCAACTTTTTTTTAATTTTTTCTAAAGTTTTTTTTATAAGTGCCGATATATATTTATTGATTCTTGACATAATTAATTTTCTGTTGGTATACTTACTTAAAATTAATCCTTAGGATGGAATGATTATGTTAGAATTGTTTTCACTGTACAATAATTTAGATATTTTTATAATAATTGCTATGCGGATTTCCGGATATGTACTGGTTTCGCCTATTTTTGGACGAAGAGAAGTGTCTAATTTTTTAAAAATAAGCCTTATTTTGTACTTAACTTATATTATTATCTTTTCTGAAAGCTTTTCCATGGAGTATATCCCGGAAACAAATCTTCAATTTATAACTTTAGCTATAGTAGAGTTACTAAAAGGATTTTTAACGGGATTTATGACATCTTTGTTTTTTTCTGCATTTCTAACAGCCGGACAATTTATAGATATTCGAATAGGTTTTAGGATGGGGGGAATATTAGACCCTCAGTACGGTATAAAAACTCCCCTATCTAGTAATGTTTTGAATATTATCGCTATGGCTGTTTTTTTAATATTAGATGGACATTTGCAGCTAATTAATATAGTATCTCACACATACCAAGCAAGTCCAGTAGGAAATTTAGAATTTTTAAAAAATATATACTTAGTTTTCACAGGAGCTTTTTCATTTGCTTTTTTATCAGCATTTAAAATAGCTCTGCCAATTATTTTGATGATATTTTTGGCCGATGTTGTACTTTTGGTTTTGATAAAATTTATGCCCCAGATGAATATTTTCGTAATAGGGATCCCAATGAAAATATTAGTTGGTATATTTTCCCTATTTTACATAATAGAACCTTTTGCAGACTTTTTAGAGCCATATTTCAATACTATGTACGACAGTATTTGGCAAATTTTTATGTAGGTGATATAGATGCCGGGAGAAAAAACGGAAAAACCCACCCCTAAAAAAAGAAGAGATGCACGTAAAGAAGGCAATGTTTTTAAAAGTATGGAGATAAACAACAGTATTTCAATACTTACTTCCCTTCTACTTTTGTCTGTCTTGGGACCGGGTATGATGGAAGGTTTAAAGGAACTTTACGTATACTATCTTACCAATGGAATGGATATTTTCATGGATGTTAGCGAAAGTTCACTGAATATGATGATGAATGTGACGGGACAAAAATTCTTCTTAATAACCGGTCCTATGGTTTTAATACTTTTAGTAACCGGGATGAGTGCTAACTTTGTTCAGGTTGGACTTTTATTTGTTCCTAAAACTATAATTCCAAAACCAGACAGGATAAATCCAATAAGCGGATTCAAAAAAATGGTTTCTTTAAAGACATTGATTAATCTGGTAAAGTCTATCCTGAAAGTAGCTGTTGTAGCAGTAATTGCATATAACTCAATTGTACTTTTAGGTGAAAAAATGGGCGCAACTATGAATTTTGAAATGAACTATGCTTTAAAAGAAGGTGTCTCTGAAATGAGAGACCTTGCAGTAAAATTACTCATAGCCATGGTTGGCATCTCAATACTTGATTACGCAGCAAGTTGGTTTGAACACGAAAAGAAGTTAAAAATGGATAAACAGGAAGTTAAAGACGAGCAGAAAAATACCGATGGTGATCCTCAAGTTAAATCAAGGATTAAAAATCTCCAGCGCCAAATGGCAAACTCAAGAATGATGCAGAGTGTTTCTGATGCTGACGTAATAATAACCAATCCAACTCACTATGCAGTTGCCGTAAAATACGACAGGAGGAAGGGTAATGCCCCTATTGTTCTGGCAAAGGGTGTGGATTTAATAGCACAAAAAATCAAGGAAGTTGCAAAAGAAAATAAAGTTAGTATAGTAGAAAACAAACAACTAGCAAGAGCTTTATACAGCAGTACGAGAATTGGGGATGAAATCCCACAGGAACTTTTCCAAGGGGTTGCAGAAATACTTGCTTATATATATTCTCTTGAAAACAAGAAGAGGAAATTTTAATGAAAAAGAAGGATGATTTCAAAAATCGACGAAAAAAAGAAAGCAATTTTAAAAAAATTGCAACTTTTATCAGCTATATAAATGTTTTGGTAGGGGTAAGCTTGTTTTTTATATTTGATTCCTGGATGCCTGAAGGTGAAACTTTTTTTGATAGACTTTACGAGGTTACAAGAGAAGAAATTTGGCAATTGGATAATATTTCTCTTTTTGTTTTTTTGCTAAGTTTAATGTTTTTTTCTTCTTCCCTAGCCCTGCTATTCAATCTAAAGCATCTTAAGAGGGAAAAGGACAGGATAAATGGACTTTTACTAGTAGAATTTACTTTATCCTGGGTTGTAATTATGCTTTATTTTGGTTTATAATTATATTTATAAGGATTTAAAAGGTGGATTTATGAGAGGAACATTAAAAAATACGGACTTAAGAAAAAAAAATATATTGGTGAATAGAGGCACTTTATCTGAGGGTTTAAAAAATATCGCAGATTACTTAGGTTTAAACCCTGAAAAAAGTGTTTTTTTGCATTCAACTGTTGTTAATGATGATAATTTAGGCAGGAGACTTTTTTATAAACCTTCCTTCGCTCACTCTCAGATACTTTCTATACTCCCGAGAGAAAGTACCACTCCAAAGGGTGTGTGCCTTTATGTAAATAAAGATTTAAGAGATTATCTTTCGGAAGTAGGTTTAGCCCCAAAGGAAAATTATTTTTATATAGATAAATATCCATCAAAAAACACCTATCCATACTTTTCAGTTTCTGGGTACTTTAAAGAGTATTTGAAAAATTTTGATATAGATGAACTTGAATCAATTTCAGGATCTACGGTAGTTTCATCTTTTATCAGTAGGGATGATGAAATAATTGCAAACTTTATTAAGGGTAGTCTAATCATGAATGTGAAAGACCAGGTAAAATTTAACTCTAAATACTACCTAAGACAACTTTCAGAAAAATACGACTACCCTATACCAAGGGGAGTTGCCTTTGAAGGACTAAATTCTTTAGAAGATGCTTTCACAAGTCTCAAAGAATTGATGATTCTTAAGGGTTATAATATTGATAATGCTAAGGTCTGGTGTAAGTTTCAATCTCAAACAAGTGGTAAAGGAAGCTACCTATTTGAAGGCTTTAATAAAGATGCTTTATCAAACACAAGAAGTCATATTTTTGAATTTTGTCAAAAGTTATATATATCAGAGGATGAAATTTTAAATAAAGTTCCCCTAATATTGGAGGTGGATGTAAATTCAATTCCAGATGAAATCCAGATTGGTAATATAGGTGTTGAGGCTGTAGTTGGGTCTGATTCTATAACTCTAGTAGGCTGTGTTTCTCAGGACAGTAAAGCCGGAAGATACATCGGAAGTATTATAAATACAGAAACAAAGGAATTGAGCAAATATGCTGAAGAAGCTGCACTGCCTTTCTTGAAAGCTATACAAATAGAAGGATACAGAGGTTTTATGACTATAGATGTTCTTTTAACTAAATCTGATACTACAGGAAAAATTAGTGGTTACAACATTGACCCTAATGCTAGGTTTACAGCTGGTACTCCACTTCTTTCCCTTTTACAGTACAGCGAAAAAATGTCGGAAAAAGAGCTCTTTGGTCTTTCTTATTCAAATGCTATAAAGGATTCAGATAATTTATTTGATAGGGTTAAGTACTACTGTGGAGATGACTTGTATTTAGGTAAAGATTCTAATTACCAAGGAATTATACCAATTATTCTTAATGATGTGAATTTTTTTGAAAACAAAAAGAGATACCTTCGAACTGTTGTAATCAAAGAAAGTATCTCCCAGTGCAAAGAAGTTTATATGAACTTTAAAGAGAAAATTATTAAAGATTTAAATTCTTAAGCAAATCTGATTAGACTACTGTCTTTTTCTTCTCCTTCAAGGTCTTCATTTTCTATAATTTCTAAAAATATCTCAACAACTTCAGGATCGTACATGGTTCCGGAGTTGTTTTTTATTTCTTCTAGAGCAGTGTTTCTACTTTTAACTACATTGTAGGTTCTAGTACTGATCATAGCATCATAAGAATCTACAACTCTTATAATCCTGGAAACTAAAGGAATATCTTCTCCCGAAATACCCTCCGGATATCCTGTTCCGTCCCAATTTTCGTGGTGGTAGAGAATCCCCTCAGAAATTGATTTTAAATCCCGAATTCTTTTTATCAAATCCGAGCCTATTTTTGTATGGGTCTTCATTATCTTCCATTCATCATCTCTGAGTTTTGCAGGTTTTTTTAATATAGCGTCAGGTATGCTTATTTTACCTATGTCGTGAAGATATGATAAAAGAACTAACTCATTCAGCATATTTCTAGATAAATTCAATCTTCTACCTATTGCCACAGCATAGTCTTTTAGCCTTACAGCGTGTTCTTCTGTTTCGTAGGACTTTTCACCAAGAACATCCAGCAAAGTGTATATAAGCTGGCTTCTTATGCTAGTCTTAGCTGTAAGTTTATTTCTATGCATATTTTCTTCAGCTTTTATAATAACCTTATCAAAACTTCTATCTTGAAGTTCCTCTTTGCAAACAATACCAACTGCTACATCAATTTTAAAGTGTTTATTTCCGCTTATTTTCTCCACTAAAAGTATTATCAGTTTCTCTGCTTCTTTTCTCTTAAAATTTGGTAGATCTATAGCAAACTCATCTCCATTAATTCTATAAAGGGCTGCATCTTTTGGGAGAATTGTTTTTACAATTTTAGAAAAGGTGAGTATCTGCCTATCCCCTTCCTGATAGCCATCTTCTTTGTTAATATTTCTTAGGCCGTTAAGATTGAAATATATAAAGCTTCCAGTTTCCTTGTAGTCTATTTTTAGTCTCTCTCTACCGAAAAGTCCTGTAAGTTTATCTCTTTTTTTGTTTATATTATTTTTATACTTTAAAAGCTCTTTTTCAATCTTTCTACTGCTTTTTCTGTTTAACTGGTACATCCCAGCTAAAATATATTCTTGAAGGACCTCCTCCCTATCTTCATCTGAAAGAATCTCTCCATTTTTACTGTATATATCTATCTTATAATCTTTCTCTTTGATTATTTCTTTTACAGAATTCTTTGTTATATCTTCTTCGATTCTTTTTTTCTCAAGATAAAAAATCACAAGCCTTAAAGCAAGCAAGATTACCATTATTAAAGCCAGCACTAAAAGAAAGTTAATTATTATTAAAGCATATTTTTCTAAAAATATTATCATTAGTCCATTGTTGTCCATAGCAATCCTTCTGTTGTATTTTGTCTATTATTTCATTTCTTTAGTATTATCGGATAAATATTTTAAAACTTTAATATTTTCTTTAATACCTTTAATTTGCTATGTTTAAGGGTATTTTATTTTAGGCAAGGTTGTATTTTTGTATTTGACACTAATATATTAATCTGGTATTTTTAAAAATATACATTGAGAGTAATATTAAAATATAAAAAACCTAGTTTAAGTGTATAAATGGGAGTTTAAATGAAAAAAAGGATTATTAAAAACGGTTTTATAAGTGATGAAAAAGCTGTTAAAGTAAGCAACGGCAGTTCTAGTAGTTCACAAAAAAAACAAGATGAGAATGACCCCTTAAAAGAAATACATGAGATTAATTTGGCTGAAAAAGAAGAGAAAATTATTAGAGCTGCAGAAAAAAAATCTGAATCTATTATTAATGCTGGAAAAAAAGAAGCCAATAGAATCTATGAAGAACAAAAAAAAATAGGTTTTGATGAAGGATATAAAGAGGGTAAGAAAGCTGCCTTAGAGGAAATAAACAGAGAAAAAGATAATATTCTTAAAGAGGCAAATTCTATAAAAAAACATGCCCAAGAAAAATACAAGGAAATCTTAACAAAATCAGAAAAAGATATTTTAGATATGATTATGAACATTTCCAATAAATTAATATACGATAATTTGAGTAATAATAAGAATATTATTCTAAAAATAATTAAAGAAACCATTGAGGAATCCACCCATAAAAAAAATATCAATCTCTACGTATCCTCAGCAGATTTTAATACCGTTAGTAATAAAAGAGAAAAACTCCTTTATGAAATAGATGGAATTGAAACTTTGGAAATTTATCATGATGAAAAGTTAGGCATTGGAAGCTGTAGAGTAGAAACCAGTTGTGGAATTATAGAATCAAATTTAGAAGACAGGATAGAAGGTCTTAAAAAAGCTTTTTATGAATTAGTCGATAGTAACGGCGGGAGTTAATTGTGAATTGGGAAAGTTATAAAAATATTTTAGAAAATAAAAATTTTATAAAATATAAAGGTAGGGTTAAAAAAGTTGTAGGCCTAACTATAGAATCTTCCGGTCCAGAAGTTAATGTAGGGGATTTATGTAAAATAAATACTTCTAAAGGATTTATTAATTCAGAAGTTGTTGGCTTTAATAAGGAAGATTTAATACTTATGCCCTTAGATGATATGACAGGTATAGGAATTGGAAACCAGGTTGAATCAACTAAAGAAGTAATTAGAGTTTCTGTAGCTGATTCACTGCTTGGAAGGATTTTAGATGGTTTAGGCAATCCTATAGATGACAAACCTCCTATTAATTCTAAGGAATATTACCCTGTTTATCAAGATTCTCCTAACCCTTTAGATAGGTCTGATATAGACGAGATTCTTCCTTTGGGAGTAAAATCCATAGATGGACTAATGACTGTCGGCAAGGGTCAAAGAATTGGAATTTTTGCAGGAAGTGGCGTAGGCAAGAGTACTCTGATAGGAATGATAGCAAGAAATACTCAAGCAGACGTAAATGTAGTAGCTTTGATTGGCGAAAGAGGTCGTGAGGTAAAGGATTTTATTAGAAAAGATTTAGGTGAAGAAGGGTTGAAAAACTCTGTAATCATAGCAGCAACTTCAGACCAGCCTGCCCTAGCAAGGCTAAAAGCTGCTTTTACTGCCACAGCCATTGCTGAATATTTTAGAGACCAAGGTAAGGATGTTTTGCTTATGATGGACTCTCTTACAAGGTTTGCCATGGCCCAGAGGGAAATTGGTTTGGCTGTAGGAGAACCTCCTGTTTCAAGAGGTTATACCCCATCGGTTTTTGGAATAATGCCAAAATTACTGGAAAGATCCGGAAATACAAATAAAGGATCTATTACAGGAATCTACACTGTACTGGTAGATGGTGATGATATGAATGAACCCATAACCGATGCTGCCCGAGGTATCTTAGATGGTCACATACTTTTATCTAGAAGTTTAGCCAACAAAGGTCATTATCCAGCAGTTGATGTTCTTGGGAGTATCAGTCGTGTTATGAATGATATTGTATCTGATGAACACAAGAAAATTTCCGTGAAATTTAGAGAAGCTCTAGCAACTTATAGAGAGTCAGAAAATTTAATTAACATTGGAGCTTACGTTAAAGGAAGCAACAAAAAAATAGACTATTCTATGAAATGTATAGATAATATAAATGATTTTTTAACTCAAGAAGTTGAAGAAAATTTTGTTTATGAAGAAACCTTAGATAGGCTTAGAAAGGTACTGATATAATATGTATAAATATTCATTTGAACTTGAAGAGTTACTCAATATTAAAAGTCAAAAAGAAGACAATGTTAAAAATAATCTTTCAAAAGAAACTAAAATTCTTGATGAAGAAAAAAATCATCTTGACTATCTTCTTTCTTTAAAAGAAAAAGAACTTACTAATTTTAACCATAAGGGTAAAACTATTAAGATTTCTGACATAGAAATTTTTTACACTTATATCGATAATTTAGATAAGAAGATAATTTCTCAAAAAAACAAAGTACAAATTATATCAAACCGTGTAGAAAATATTAGACAGCATCTAATAGAGATATCAAAAGAAAAACAAATATTGGAAAAAATCAAAGAAGAAAGTTTTGAAGAATATAAAAAGGAAGTTTTAAAAGACGAAGATAGAATAAATGATGAAATTGTAAACTTCAAATATTTTTCAAATAGTCTTTAAAATCCCTGGAGGAATATTGATGAGTGATGTACTATCTCAAAGTGAAATTGATGCTCTCCTTAATGAATTAAACTCAGGAGAAATAGATATTGATGAAATCGAAAACGAAAAAAATTCTATAAAAAAATATGATTTTAAACGGCCTAGCAAGTTTGCAAAGGACCATATCAGAACTTTAAACATTATTCATGACAACTACGGAAAGGCATTGTCAAATCTTTTAACAAGATATTTGAGAACCCCTTTTAGTATGGAATTGATTACTATAGAGGTATTAACATACAGGGATTTTAGTAATTCAATTTCAAACCCATCAATCCTTTCCATAGTAGAAATGAATCCTTTGAATGGATCAATAGTGTTGGAGATACCTCCTACTATAGCTTATGCTATTATTGATAGGGTTTTGGGTGGTTATACGGATTCCAATGAAAAAATAAAGGACTTTACAGACATTGAAATCTCAATTATGGAAAATATAATTGAAGACATGCTTAAAGCAATGAAGGAGCCTTGGGAAAATATAATAAAGTTGAATCCGGTCTTAGATAGAATTGAAACTAATCCTCAAATAGCACAAATCACTTCTCAAACAGATATGGTAATATTAATTACTTATAAGGCTGAAATAGATGATATGAAAAATTTTATAAATATTTGTATACCAGATTTGGTTATTGATCCTATTGTTCCTAAGTTAAGCACTAAGTTATGGTTTTCTAAAGATGATTCCAAAAACTATGAAGAACAGGATGTAACAAATATAAAAAATAAGATAATGGAAACAGAGGTCCCGATTAGGACCGTCTTGGGCAAAACAACGGTACCTTTTGATGATATTGCTAATATACAGGTTGGGGATATAATCTCATTAGATAAAAACTTAAATGATAAAATGGAAGTCTATGTAGGTAATGATATTAAGTATTTGGGAAATCCAGGAGTAAAAAATAAAAAATATTCTATTAAAATTACTGATGTATTAGGTAAGGAGAGTAAAAAATGAGCGGACATTTAAGCCAGGAAGAAATCGATAGATTAATGCAGGAATCTAAGGAAGAATATAATTCTTCTGAAGATCAAAACCTAGTTGATAATACTGAAGAAATATTAGAAGAAGACATTAAAGATGCAGTGGAAAATTCCTATGAAAATATGGAAAAACCAGTTCTTACAGACTTTGAAAAAGATGGGTTGGGAGAAATCGGTAATATAAGCATGGGTACGGCTTCAACAACTTTAAATATTCTTCTAAATCAAGAAGTTAATATTACAACCCCAGAAGTTGAAGTTGTAAACTGGGAAGAAGCAGTTACTCCTGACGACGAAGACTTTATAATAATTGAAGTTAATTATACGGAAGGTTTTCAAGGGAGCAGTATTCTACTTGTTAAAAAAGAAGATGCTAAAATAATAGCAGATCTTATGATGGGTGGAGATGGTACTGAAGTAGATGCAGATCTTAATGATTTTCATCTAAGTGCAATAAGTGAAGCAATGAATCAGATGATAGGAACCTCTGCTACTTCCATGTCTCAAATATTTGATATAACCATTGATATTGCACCTCCTAATGTAATTATAGAAAAACCAAAAGATTATAACTACAAAGAATTATTTAAAAATAGTGAGACTCCCTACTTCGTAAAAACTTCTTTTAGGATGGTAGTTGGAGAATTAATAGACAGTAAAATCATGCAGCTTTTAGGTCTGCCTTTTGCTCTGGATATGTTTAATACTTTAATAAATGAAGACGACGAGGAATCAAAAACTGAAACTGTTGTTAAAACTAAAGATAATGAACCTGTTGTAGAAGAAGAAATAATAGTTGAACAAAATGAAGAAGCAGAGGAACCTAAAAGTTCTAATGTTTTTAGTAAAGAAAGTAAAAATATCGACTTACTGCTAAATGTTCCGATGGATGTTACTGTAGAACTTGGTAGGACTAATAGAAAAATCAAGGATGTTTTAAATCTCGGCCCTGGCTCTGTTATAGAACTTGATAACTTCGCAGGAGAAAAGGTTGATATACTGGTTAACGGAAAAAAAATTGCCTTAGGAGAAGTTGTAGTAGTAGATGAATCATATGGAGTCAGAGTAACAGATATTATTAAAGCTAGAAATAGATTTTAACAAAAGCTTAAAGGGGAATATATATGAACAATCGAATAACTATAGGAATAGGAGATTTTGCTGTAGCAAAAGCTCCTAAAACTTTATATACAAGTTCATTAGGCTCTTGTTTGGCAGTAGTACTTTACGAACCTAATTTAAAAACAGCCGGTATGGCACACATACTTCTACCCTACCATCAGCAATATAAGGATAAATCAAATCCTGCAAAATTCGCAGATACGGCTGTTGAACTCCTAGTTGGTGAATTAAAAAAACTAGGAGCTTCTCAAGGAAATCTAAGAGCGAAAATTGCCGGAGGATCAAAATTGGGAAATTTGATGCCTAAGGACGACATATTTAAGGTAGGAGAAAAAAACGTAAAGGCAGTAGTTTTAGAATTATCTAAGTATAAAATCCCTATTGAGTCAAAAGATATTCTAGGTGATTGTTATAGGACTGTAGAATTTAATATATACGAAGGTAACCTTCAAATTAAAAGAAACGGAAATGAAATTATTTATATATAAAAAGTAAGAATATTACATTGAACAATTAAATCCCTTGACAAAAGGGATTTTTTATTGTATTTTTATGTTAGTTAGTGTTCACTAACGTAAAAAGGAGGGATCTAGTTGATAGATAATTATCTCACTCGTAAAGAAAAAATTACCATTACTTCTATTCAAATATTAGATGAAAAAGGTATTAAAGGATTAACTACTAGGGAAATTGCTTCAAGGCAAAATATTACTGAACCGGCTATATACAGGCATTTTTCAAGCAAGAAAAAAATAATTTTATCCATAATAGAAAATTTTAAAATTTTCGATGAGTTAATAAGTGGTACAATTATAGAAAATAAAATGGCTCCCTTAGATGCTTTAAGGTATTATATTGAATCTTTTTCTAAATATTATGAAAATTATCCCGAAATAACTACTATAATGTTCTCATTAGATGTATACGGTTATGATGAAGATTTAAGAAATGAAATGTTTGATACCTTCTCCAAAAGAGATAAATTAATTAAAGATATAATTGAAGAGGGTCAAAAGAAAAATTTATTTACAGAAAAAATTTCTTCGAAATATATTTCAGAAATGATAATCGATATTTTATGGGGAACAATAAAAAGATGGAAATTAAATGGTTGCAAAACTGATTTAACCCCTCAAGTTATGGAGAAACTAAATTGGTTTATAGCAAAGGAGGTAAGCTTAAATGAAAAAAGTTCTAATAGTAGATGATGCCGCTTTTATGCGCCACACAATAAAGGCTATGTTGGAGAAAAACGGATTTGAAATAGTTGGAGAAGCTGAGAATGGTACAATTGGTGTAGAAAGATATAGGGAACTTTCTCCGGATATAGTTACAATGGATATAACCATGCCAGAAAAAGACGGTATTGAAGCATTAAAAGATATTAGAAAAATTGATTCTAATGCTAAGGTTTTAATGGTATCTGCTATGGGTCAGGAGAAATTAGTTAAGAATTCAATTATAGCAGGAGCTAAAGGCTTCATAGTAAAACCTTTTAAAGAAGATAAGCTAGTAGAAGCCCTAAGTAAGTTATAGATAATAAGGAGGTGTCGCTATGACAGAAGATTTTAATAACTATTCAGAACCTATGCTGGAAATGTTCATGTTTGAAACAAATCAGTCTATGGAACAGTTGGAAGAAATTCTCCTTAATATTGAGAGCAATTCTAAAATAACAGACGATGATATTAATGAAATTTTTAGGATTATGCATACAATTAAAGGTTCTTCTTCAATGATGATGTTTGGCAATATCTCTAAACTTACCCACAGTTTAGAAGATTTGTTCTATTTTATCAGAGAAAATAAAGTATATTCTTTAGACTTAACTAAGTTAAGCGATCTAGTTTTTTCTACTATAGATTTTATATCTCTAGAAATTTCAAAGATTGAAAAAGGGGAGGAGCCAGACGGTGATGAAGGTTCTCTTACTTCCCAAATTAAAGATTATTTGAATTCTTTAAAAGAAGATAACCCAACGGGAGAAATTATCCTTTCTGAGGATGAAAATCAACATGAGAATTTTATTTCAAAAGAAGGTATTACAGAAAATTCAATTAAATATATAGCTAAAATATTTTTTCAAGAAGACTGTAAAATGGAAAATATGAGGGCTTTCACCTTATTGAGAGACATGGAAGAGTACATAAGTGATGTTAGCCATATACCGGAAGATTTATTTGATGATAATGATGCATCTGAAAAGATTGCAAAGGAAGGTTTCAGTATTTCCTTTGTATCCGAGGAAAATTACGAAAAAGTTTTTAGCCTTTTAAAAGATGGTATGTTTGTTGAATTAGTAGAACTTGAAGAAATAGAAATTGAAGATTACAAACTTAGTGATTCGGAAATCAAAGAAGATGACCTTGAAGAAGATGCTTCTTCTGGAATCAAAAAAAATGTTAACAATTCATTTTCTTTAAATAAAAACAAAAATATCATAAGTGTTAATGTTGAAAAAATGGATATGCTGATGGATTTAGTAGGTGAAATAGTTATAACAGAGTCCATGGTAACCAAAAATCCTGAGTTAAAAAACTTAGAATTAGAGAGTTTTAATAAAGCTGCCAGGCAGTTGAGAAAATTAAATAATGAACTTCAAGACATAGTAATGTCCATTAGAATGATCCAGATTGGACCTACTTTTCACAAAATGCATAGAATTGTAAGAGATATGAACAAGCAGTTGGGTAAAAACACTAAATTAGAAATTTCCGGGGAAGAAACAGAAGTTGACAAGAATATAATAGATACCTTAGGCGAACCTTTAATGCATTTAATCAGAAATTCTCTTGACCACGGTATCGAATCAAAAGAAGAAAGAATAGCAAAAGGGAAGGATGAAAGAGGATTAATTTCTCTTGATGCTATAAATACCGGCGGAGATGTAGTAATTAGTATTCAAGATGATGGAAAAGGATTAGACAGGAATAAAATAATTGAGAAAGCATCAAAGAATAATTTACTTACTAAATCCCCAGAAGATATGAGTGATAAAGAAGTTTTTTCTCTTATTTTTCTTCCAGGATTTTCTACTAAAGAAAATATAACTGAATATTCCGGCAGAGGTGTTGGAATGGATGTAGTGAAAAGAAGTATTGAAAAAGTAGGTGGAAATATTCAAATTGAAAGTGAGATGGATGAAGGAACGACTATAAGTATTAAGATTCCTTTAACTCTAGCTATTATAGATGGTATGAAAATATCCGTTGGGGAATCAATTTTTACAGTACCTACCACCACAATCAAAGAATCTTTTAAGGCAAGAAAAGAAGATTTAATAAAAGATGCTTCAGATAATGAAATGATTATGATAAGAGGAGATGCTTATCCTGTAGTTAGACTCCATGATGTTTTCAACTTGAAATCAGAAACGGAAGACATAATGGAAGGTATTCTTGTAATGGTTGAAACAGAAGAAACTAGTTACTGTTTATTTGCCGATGAAATTTTAGGCGAACAGCAGGTAGTAGTAAAACCTATCCCAGGATATTTAAGACAATATAAAGTAAAAGACAGCGGCGTTGCTGGTTGTGCAATACTTGGAAATGCAGACATAAGCTTAATTTTGGATATTTCCGGAATAGCAAATGAATATATTTAAGGAGGTATAAAATGGCTAAAAATAATATTGAAAAAGTAGAAATTCAAGAAGAAGATACTCAAAAAGGTAGGTTTCTAACCTTTAAATTAGGAGATGAAGTTTTCAGTTTGGAGATAAAGTATGTTACCGAAATAGTTGGTATTCAACCGATAACGAAAATACCGGAGGTACCGGACTATGTTAAGGGAATAATAAATCTTAGGGGCAAAATTATCCCAGTTGTAGATGTGAGGATTAAGTTCAAAAAAGAACCTATTGCCTATGATGAAAGAACCTGCATCATAGTGGTAGATATTGAAGATATGTCTGTTGGTTTAATCGTTGATAACGTATCAGAGGTAGTTACTATAAAAGAAGAAAATATAGCTCCACCTCCAAGTTACAAGACAGGTTTTCAGAATAGATACATAAAAGGTATTGGGAAATCAAAAGATGGTGTGAAACTACTCCTGGACTGTAATAAGTTGCTAACTGACGAAGAAAAACAGGAGATTAGTGATATAGAAATTTGAGGATATTATGAATAGAAAATTATCGATGAAAATAGCTCTCTTTGTAGCTGTACTAGTTATTGTAGCGTAAGTATCAATTGGATTATAGTCAGTTTTTAAAAGTTCCAATTCAATGGGTAACCTATCAGAAGAAAAACTATCAGAAGTAGTGCAAAACAACTCGGCAACAGCAGAAGAAAGTGCAGCAGCAAGTGAAGAACTAGCATCCCAGGCTGAAATGTTAAAAGAGATGGTAGCCCATTTTAAACTAAGAGACAGTGTATATAAAGCTAAGGCAAGTATAACTAAAAGCAAGATCAAATCCCTACCTGAATCAACAAATAACTCTGACATAACCATTGATTTAGATGATGAGGATTTTGGTAAATACTAATATTACTCCACCGACTTCTTTGGAGTCGGTGGAGTAAATAAAATAAGGAGATAATTTATATGAAAAAAAGAATAATAGCATTATTTATTATTATATTGATAATAGCAAGTTCTGTAATGGGAATTATGGCCTACTTAGAGTCCTATGACACTCTCATGACCACGGTAAAAAATGATACTTTACAACTTACAAAAGAATTTGAAAAAACTCTAACAAATTATTTTTCTATATACGAAAGCAGTCTAAATTTACTATCTAAAAATGAAAGTATAGAAAGTTTTAACTCAAATAGTCTTAATGAAATGCTGGGAGATTTCAAAGATTATCTTGAATTAAATCCTTTAATAAACTATGTTTATTTAGGAATGCCTAACAAAGATTTTCACATAGAACCTTATGCTGATATGGGCGACTTCGATCCTACATCAAGACCTTGGTACCAAGATGCGGTAGCTGCGGAAGGTGATGTAATATGGACTGACCCATATATAGATGATATAACTGGAGAATTTATTATATCTATGGCAAAGGCAATAGAAGGAAGAAATGGAAGATTAATTGGGGTATTAAGTGCTGACCTTATGCTTACGGATATATCCGCCATGATAAATGAAATTCAAATTGGAAATAGCGGATATGTAACTATGTTAGATCGTGATAACAATATTTTAGCTCATCCAAACACGGAACTTTTAGGTAACCCTTATCCTATAGAATCAATTTTGACTGAGATAAGTGAAAAAAATGAAGGTCTTCACGATTTTACTAGTGTTATAGACGGAAAGGAAACAGAACAGTTTTCTGCCTTTACTAAAATAGATAAGTTGGGTTGGACGGTAATAGGAATTTTAGAAAATAGTGAGATAGCTGAAGAAGCAAAAGTTGTAGCTATACAGATAATCATAATTACCCTCGTTACATTAGTTTTTGCTATACTTATTTTGCTATATTTTACAAATAAGTTTTTCAAACCTATAGGCAAAGCTAAAGATATGCTTAATGAAATGAGCAAAGGACACCTAAGCGAAAGACTTGAAGTAACTACAAAGGATGAAATTGGTGAAATGGCAGAAACTATGAACGACTTTATGGATCATCTTCAAAATAACCTAGTTTCTACTTTAGATGAGATTTCAAAGGGTAATTTAGACAGTAAAATTGAAATAACTGATGAAAAGGACGAAATAAGTCCTGCTCTTCAAAAGACAAGAGACTCCCTAAAATCATTAACAGATGAGACAGACATGCTAATAAAGGCAGCAGTAGATGGAAAACTAAAAACAAGGGGAGACTCATCTAAGTTTGAAGGAGCATACAAAGACATAATAGAAGGAATAAACGAAACCCTAAATGCTGTAGTAGACCCACTAAATGTGGCAGCAGAATATATAGAAAGAATAAGTAATGGAGACATACCTAAAAAAATAACAGATTCCTACAAGGGAGACTTTAACACAATTAAAAACAACCTAAACAAATGTATAGATGCAGTAAATACCCTAGTAGAAGATTCCAACATGCTAGTAGAAGCAGCAGTACAAGGAAAACTAGACACAAGAGCAGATTCATCTAAACACAGTGGAGACTTTGCTAAGATAGTAAAAGGCATAAACGATACCCTAGATGCAGTAATAGGACCGGTAAATGAAGCATCAGAGGTACTAAGTCAAATGCAGGAAGGTAATTTAAATGCAAAAGTAGAAGGAAACTACATGGGAGACCATGCAAAGATTAAAAACGCCCTTAACGATTCCTTAGTAACAATAAAAAGCTACGTAGAAGAAATAGCAGAAATAACAGAAGAAATGGCAAAAGGAAATATGGACGTAGTAATAGACAGAGAATACAGAGGAGACTTTGTAAAGATAAAAGACTCTTTAAATCTAATAATAGACAAGCTAAATGAAAACTTTGCAGAAATAGCCAATGCATCAGACCAAGTATCTAGTGGGGCAGGA